>JGI24004J15324_10000147_pt1 | contig 26534 bp, 27 predicted proteins | sample LinPmetageLP32_FD_15324 | JGI IMG/M metagenome (IMG submission 15324)
AATTTGAAACTCGCATGAGAGTGAAGTCACACATCAAACAAAGCAACAGCACTACAAAGCACGACAACACTACCATATCACAATGCCCACCAAGAACGCCGAGATCATGATCATCATGGCACAGATCGCCAGGGGCAAACGGGGCGGAGGACCATCCCTTCGCTACATGCCCCCGCTCGCCACCGAGCCCGAGCCCGAGCCCGAGACCGAGCCCGAGTCCAAACCAGAGGTCCCCGAACTCTCCTACGATATCATAGGAAAGATTCTGGGGTATGTGGAGGAGGCTCAGGACCCCTGGAGGTCTTGGCGTATTGCCGAGATTCGCAAAATCCGAGCAATCGTTGACCAATAGATAGTATAGATAGACCGCCCAAAGACAAAAAAAATCAATAAAATGCCTCTCCATTCATTTGGAGAGGCCGCCCTGCGTAAAAAAGAATCGGTGAATATTTAAAAGTTGAAACCGCTACAAAACTACACCCAAACACTAAACAAACGAACAAACGAACAAAGAACAAAATGCCGAACGGAACAGCACGCCAGCACAACACTGCTCACGCCAATCGCCAGAGGTCTCTACGACAGGCACGCGATGCTCTGGAGGTCGTGGATGCTATTGGCGTCAGCATTGCCCCTGTCGTCGTTGAGGCGGTCAATCTTCAGGAGGTGCGAGCAAGCGAAATCATCAAGTTGAAGAAGCAGATTCAGACTCTCAAGAAACGGATGACCAAGATGGAGTCCAGGTCGGCAGATGAGGCACTCGCGGCACGACACAGAGAAAAGGAGTTAGAAGAGGAGATAGAGAAGGTTAAGAAACTCCTGACGGTCGCGACTAATCGGTTGAAGATGTCGCGGGAGATGCGTGACCTCGCGAATAAGCGGGCAGAGCTCTGTGAGAGGACTGCTTTCGCGGTTGAGGATGCTTACAACAGGTCTAGGATGTTCAACTCTGAGATGTCCAATCTTCACATGGGCACGAATTACGACACATTCGGAGAATCTGAGAAACTGGAGGAGGCTATGAGCGGGATGTCATTTGACGACATCATAGAGAAGGCAAGGGCAGATAAGTCCAAGATGAAGATGTTGGAGATGGTTATGGTCAAGTGTTATCAAGACAGAGACAAGGCACACGAAACGAATAACTTCGTGTTTGAAGGTAAAGTCTTTCATATGAAGTATCTCTGCGATGAGGGGAAACTCCCAAAGGGCAGTATGAAGGTTGCGGTTGACGATGACACTGACTACGAAGAGATGGTCGTGAAAGACTCCGAAGTGAAAAAGATGATGGAGAAAGAACAGATGAATAAATGGGTCGTGCCAGGAGGATGCTACGGAGATTACTAGATACAATATAGATAGTATAGATAGATAGATAGTATAGATAGAATGCTCAAAGACAAAAAAAATAAAACATAATGCCTCTCCATTCATTTGGAGAGGCCGCCCTGCGTAAAAAAGAATCTCTAATTTTATAAATTTGAAAACGCTAGAAAACTACACCCAAACACTAAATCAGGATGTCTTCGCGTTCTGCCACGGAGAATCCCCAGACATTCATGGAGGAGTTCTGCTATCACGACAGGGGTCTTGACTACAATTGCGAGTTGACGGAGGGCATCTACTACATGATGAAGACAGGGAGAAGGTTGAAGGACTTTGAGGACTTCTATGCGAAGAACGGTCGTGGCGACTGTGTAGAGCATAACTATGCTCTTTTCAAGGAGATGGTCAAGGTGAATCCACATCTCAATCTCGTGTGTAAGTATATCCGCTACAGAAAAACAGGACACTGTATCTTTCACTGCTGTATCTACGACGGAGACTTCGTGATTGACGAGTCTCAGAAGATACGAGCAAAACTGCCCCGTTATCTTCACGAGCGTTCTCACACGATGGATTCTACATACGAGATTCTCGCCCATAAGATATACTCGCGACACAATCTCCCGTCTCTTCAGTGGATGCTTCAAGAGTATGTCAATAGTGGCAGTAAGTATGCTCTGAGCAAATTGGATAGGGGCAATCTACCACCGCTCACAGGGAAATGGGAGAATGCTAAAAACCAGATAATCAATATGTAATTACCAAGACCATATAAATAGACAAAAAAAATAAGTATTAATAATGCCTTTCCATCTGGAGAGGCCGCCCTGCGTAAAAAAGAATCGGCAAAAAAAGAAAATTTGAAACCGCTATAAAAGTAACCCCACACTAATAACAAGAAGCAATATGGAACTCACCTCAGCAAACAGCATCCGCCAGCAGACCCGCCGTCAGATCTTCTCCATCCTGGACGAACAGGGCAAGGCATCGCTCATCAAGAAGATGGAGGCAGAAGAACGGGAATGGAGGGCAAACGAAGAGACGAAGAAGGGCAACGCTCGCATCAAGATGGAGATAGACAGAATCAAGCAAACAGCACCGAAGAAGACACTTCAGGCATTCCTTCAGTTACAGACGGTCCTGATGAATCACGAGGATTCTATTCCTGGTGAGGTGATGGATGAAATCAACGACATCATCGCCAATCCAGATGACAGTCTGAATCTGTTCAGTTGTATGACTGATATGATGGCGGTCTGTGACTATGAAGAGACCGCCATCGTGAAGGAGAAGAAATGGACTACTCATCAAGCAAAGACAATGGGCGATCGTCTCTCAGAGGCAGAAAAACTGATTCGGGCAAATGATCCAGATGATGATACGATGATGATGTGTCCACTCTGTAAGAGGACTATGACTCCAGCGTGGTATATCAAGGCACACAAGGGCACTCATGTCTGTCAGAGAGCGACGGAGGCACAGGCACTTGCTCTCAAGGAGAAAAAGGTATTTAGTCTAGATATGGGAAAGGATCTGGCGAAGCTTCAGGTTCAGAATGAGGATGAAGTAAATGCTTCACTAGGAGAGATAGAAACGGGTTTGGGCAATCTTAACATAGGGGCAGTGGTAACGGGTGGGATGATATAAGCAGGGGCAGATAGAGGATATCTTTTAGACATTATAGATTAGATTTTTAACCCTTCATTTATTAGTTAACTTTTTTTATTTCACAATCTTTTTTTAAAATAAAATGTTGAAAAAGATATCTTTCATATATATTATAATGGAACTACATTTACCTAAAATAGATAATGCTGTCATAGGCGAATTCTATAATGTTGATAAAATAATAAAAGATGACTGTGATATGTATGATGAGACTACTGGTGTATTGATATTCTCATTTAAAAAGAAAAGAATTCCTGATGAACTATACGATATAGATGCTAAATTAATAAAACACGCACAATCACTATCCTATAACAGAGGGTCGGCAGGGGGCAAAGTAAATGCTAAGGGTCTTAGAAAAGGAATGGATAATTGGAAGAAGAAACCAGAGATGCCCTGTGATAAGGATGGTAATCCTTTACCAGAGGGTCATCAGAAACACTCGGCATATTTTAAGTATGAAGATGGTAGGATATCTAAAAGGCAGAGAAGTAACTCAGTATCATCACAGAGTGTCGGAGGGTTTGATAAGAACCCACAACATCCATGTAGACTCACTCATTGGACAAAGAATAATTTAAAGTCATATCATACTATCTTTCCATTATGTAATAAAATTAGTGAAGAATATTTCTCCTATGTTCCAGACCTTTGGTTAAATCAATATGAAAGATATAAAAGATGTCCTCAAGAATTCGTTATACCTGATAGCAACTTCTCTACGCTAACTATTAATATGGATTTTAGGACGGCATGTCATAGAGACAAGGGAGACTTTAAGGATGGGCTCACAGCATTTACCATTAAAAAATGTGGAGAATATAAAGGAGGCGAACTCATATTCCCAGAGTATCACATTGCTATTGATATACAGCAAGGAGATTTATTATTATTTAATCCACATGAGGCTCATTGTAATAATCCTATAGTAGGAGAAGGTCGTATGAGTTTTGTATTTTATTTAAGAGACAAGATGGACAAGTGTTCTACTTAAGATAATAGAATCCCTCGGAGGTCTCTCCGTAGTCACAATCTTCTTCAACAGACCCTCCCTCCATATATTCTTCAGGAGGTTCATCAGATGATTCAGGTTCATAGTCACTATCCATCTCTTCAAATAAAGTAATCATCACAGCAATTAAATCATATCTATTCTCTTTTTTCAATATATCAAAGATATCTTTTTGAAATGTTTCATCCATTTTTATTTATAGTATATAAATAAATATTTATCAATCAGAAATAAAATTAACAAAATAAAAGTTATGAAAAGATATCTTTTACCACTTTCATTTGAGGTAACGCATCCAGTTTCACATCCTCTAATTTCATATCATCTCTATTAAAATCTTTTTTATCAATTGTATTACTATCATGACAAATACAAATCATACATTTAATAATCTCTGTTTTAATAAATAAATTCTCATTACATCCATCCACCATCTTAGCACCTTCACCCTGTGAACTAGTAGCATATCCTCCCATCCTTTTATGATGCTTCTTAGTATGACACATCGTTGCCTCATGAATCTGACGAAGGGAGGGGCAATTTATTGCTGTCATTTTATAGTCATCATTAGGATACAAGAAAAGCATTTGCGGTGAGCCACAGCACTCTTTTTTATTTTTAACTAATTCTCTAGTAGAATATAGAATATAATCAGGTAAATAGATATCATCAGAATCCATATTAATACAATACTTATACTTTGCCTCTTTCACTAAGATGTTTCTTTTCTTACCGATTGATAATGCTTCAGGTCTATAGATATATCGTAACTCTATCCCTATCTTTCTACTCACTGAAGATATCTCTTCTTGCGACTTAAATAATGGTTCTGATGCGATACCATCCTTTGACCAAGTATCAAGTATAACCCATTCTAAAAAATTCTTAGGATAATTGATATGAATCATATTAGATATCATAAGAGGTAAAAACTTCTTTCTATCGTAGACAGGAGTCAATATAGATACTTTTGGTAATTCCATTTATTAATACAGATATTTTATTTATCTAGTATAACCTTTTATTTTCATCTTCTTCACCTTTTCCGCGAGGTCTTTATCTGCCTTGCTCCATGTCCCAGGTCTCTTCATTACGAAGGAGTAGATTCTTCCTTGTCCCCATTGCTCTGCTGACATCTTTCCGCGAAGGGAAGAACCACCAACCTTCTTTCCGCTAGAAGCACTTCTAACTGAAGAAGGCTGAGTCTTTCTCGCTCCAACGCCACGCTTGAACACCTCGGTAAGTATTCTAGTAGGGATTCCAGTGCGTCTCGCAATTTCAGACCGAGAATGCGACGTATCTTTAGGAAGTTTGTAGCGAGCATTATATGATTCTTTATTAGTAGGCATATTTTATTATTGTAAATAAATTAATTTATATGTATTAATAAAATGTCAAAAATACCCAGACAAAAGTCTAAAGCAGTATCAAGTGTCGCTGACCCAGCAGATATAGGAAACATGAAAGACTTTCTTGAACAGTCTAGTTCTACTTCTACCGAAACAGTTGACATGAGAGCAGGACTTGATTCACTTCCCAAGTTCTTCAAAATCAAAGAGGAAGAGGAGTGGACTGAAAAGATGATGGATATGATAACAGGTTTTGAGTCTCTCCCAGATTCAGAAAAGAAGGGAAGAAGATTATATCTACAAGATTGGTTTGAAAAGAAGGACAAATATCCCGATGAATATCATCGTCATAATGTTAAATTAAGAGAAATCTATGACTATGCTGATGAGTATTTTGTAGATGATAGCATTCTTCAAGATGTTGAAGATTTAATCAAAGAAAAGAACAAAGATATTGATGAGGGAGAAGAGGATAGTGACCCTATCAAAGACCCCTACGAAATACCGTATGAATATGCTCAGGACAGAGTAGACCTTATAGATGAAGATAAACTAAATGATATCTCAAATAATCTAAGAGAAATATACTGGGAGGAAATAAGACAGAAAGATAGAGATGCTGGTGAACTAGATGAATTCATACAATATGTATTTCAGTTGCCCGATGTAGAATTTCTAAGAAACTCGCAGATGGTAAGACAAGCAATCAGAGATAGAAATTCTGAGAATATCAAGAAGAAGAGAAAGGAGGAGTGGGACTGGGATTAATTAAATAAAAATTTATTTTTATTATATTTGAATTAATAAACTATGCCTAAACCCAATCAGAACTCCACAGTAGGAGAAATGAAAGCGTATATCCGCTCAAAGAAACTGAATCATCCACTCGTTAGACTTGGTCTCAAGAAAGCAGATTTAATAAAAGGTCTCAAGAAACTCGGTCACTGGAGTGAAGCAGAGAAGGTGAAGAAGACTCGTAAGACCATGAGCAAGGGACAAAAAGATTTTTTAGGAGGTATTGATGATAAACCTGCCCCTGCTAAGAAGAAGGCGAAGGCGAAGCCTGCCCCTAAAACTTCTGTAACATACAAGGGTAAGAAATTTTCAGTAGCACCCTCGGGGAGCAGTCTCCCTGGAGCGAAGAAACCTACATCTCTATATGTAGAAGTAATGAATAAAGACTATAAGATGAAACAGGATGAAATTGGTGATTTTTTAGAAGCGAAAGGATGGAGGATGTGGAACACCATATCAACGCCAACCGAAACAGGATATAGATATATTAAGCAAGGCACGACTGTTCCGTCATATTCCGAGTATCCCAAACTCCGATTCGGCACTTATACGAGCAAGAAGAATGGAGAACTTGTTGGTATGAAACCTTCTAAGAAGTAATAATGCCTAACTGAAATCTATCTGAAATTGCCCCTTACGACTTCTGAACTGACCTCTCGTTCTTTTCTTCACTAGTTCTCTGCGTTCCAATTGTTTTTTTACTCTATTAGATATAATTGGTTTTATTTTATTAGGCATAGAGCGGTCTTCATTAATTAATTTTATCGCTCGTCTACATGTAGAGATATCGCAGTGCTCTGCGACTATCTTAGCACATTCATAAATTTCTTTTTTTGATTGAAAGTGAGGAAATATTTCATATCCCGATTGACAATATGAAACTATTCGTCTACTATCTTTGATTACTTTTTCTTTAGTTGCTATCGTAATATTCTTCGTTTGATTAGGTTCTAAAAGATATCTTTTTAATTCATCTATAGTTTCTACAAAATAGTATTCATATTCAGGTTCTATATATTCTATAGTTTCTATTTCTGCTTCTAAAAGGGACACCAATGATATCTTTTGTAAATCATATAAATCTTCTATCTCTATATTAAATACCTCACATACTTCTATTAAATCTTTACGACTATGTGAAGGATGGATCATATATATAATAATAAATAAAAAAATAAAACATTTCTAACTATAAATGAAAAAAGACACGAAGCCGCTCTACAAACCCTTCAGAAGTAAAAAGGCAGGGAAAAAGTTCTCTGTATATGTCAAGAGTCCGAGTGGGGGTAAAAGATTAATTCACTTTGGAGCAAAGGGGATGGATGACTGGAGGTCAGGCACTGCTACCAAAGAACAGAGGAAAAGTTTCAGAGCAAGGATGAGTGGTGTTAAGAAGAAGGATGGTTCACTCGCAGTCAAGGATAAGAACTCATCTGCTTACTGGGCACTGAATTATCTCTGGTAATTTACATATCTCCAACATATATCCATATCTCTCCACCCCTATGAATCATATGATTTTCTTTCATTCTATTATAAGAATCAGGTGACATAACGTATTCCGCGTTGTCGCCTCTGTCGCCGTGCTCGTGAACTTTTACAATTCTTTCGTTTGTTTCAAGCTCAGCATCAACTGATAGTCTTTCAAGATGAGACTCCTGAATCAGTCCTTCATCATCATCCCTACGTATGGACTCGTGGTTGAAACAACATCTTCCAGAATCACTACTACTTCTTTTAAAAGTATCACTTTCACATTCTATATCCGCCCAAAATCCTGTCATCGTGATAGAAATGACTTTTACTTTTACATATAAATGTTTGTCTGTATTATCCCTAAGAGATGAAAGATTCTCTAAGAGCATTTTATACTCTGAATCTTTAATTTTGTTTTTAATCTGATCAATCAGTTCAACTTGCTTGTGAAATATTTCGTCCATTTTACTCTTTGATATGTGGTTTTATTTTCTAAAAGTTTCAAATTTATTTATTAATTTAAATTTGAAATAATAATTGACTTACTTAAAAATAAAAAACATAATATATATATATAATAAACATGGATACCACGACACTCATTTCAGTCTTCGCTCAGAAAACATCAAGACGCGAAACAACTAACAAAGCATATGCTACGAGACTATCAGGTCTCTCAAAAAGGTTCGGAAAATTCAAAGAAGAGTCATATAATGACTGGACTTTCTTACAAAATAAAGACGAGGTTATTCATTTCCTCACAAAGATGCCGAATGGTCGGAAGAACTGTGAAGGTAAAGAATGCTTTCCCAGTCCTTCAACCCAAATCGGAAATCTAAATCCAATCATAGAATATCTAATGCTGATTGGTGAACATATCCTAGCGGAGGAGTATAATTCAGTAAAGAAGGTTATTGATGATAAACTAATAAAATCATATCAAAAGGGAAATGGTCTCACTAAGACCCAGAGCACGAATATCATATCATACGAAGACCTAATAAAATATATGGATAAGATAGAAGAAGAAATAAAAATATGTGAAGCAAAACCATTAAAATCCCATCTTGATGAATGGTGTCTTCAGGAGTTAGAATATCTCAGAATTCTGATGAGACTTTATCTTTTACACCCTAGTCGTAATGAATATGCGACCCTCAGATTCATCTCTCTCAGAGATTATAAGAAACTAAAACAACCAGAGTTCAACTATATTGTAATGGGAACTAAGAAGGTATATGTATCTATCACTAACTACAAAACAAGTGACACCTACGGTCTGAAATTAAATCAGATCACGGATAAACCTCTTATTAAAATGCTAAGAGAATTAAAAAAGACTAGGGATATTGAAGGTAGAGACCATCTATTCTATCTTACTAAAACAGGTCGTCCATGGGATAATAATAATCTATGTTCTGTAATGACTAGGATATCAACTAAATTAATAGGTAAGAGTATCGGTTCAACTCTTCTCTATAAAATTGTAATTCAAGAAGCAGGTCTCAATTATAATGATGCCCTGAAAAATGATGATTTAGTTAACGCTGTGAAGTATGATGAGATTCTGGCTAATTATGCTAAGACTAGAGGTCACTCACAGCAGGTTCAAAAAATAGCATATATCGCTCAATAATTAAACAGCAACATCTCTACTCCCTACTTCTCTGAAATGGAGAACTATTAATGTATTACCCACTAATTCCTCTAACACTTGTTCATTAACATTGACTATATCAAGATATAATGAATTAATAAGTAATCTTTCCGTATTGTTCAGTTTCACATAAACTCGTTCTGCGGGTTCGTAGAAGAGTAGTCCTCCAGTATTACCTAGAGCATCAAACTTAGGACAAGCATAAATGATATTTGAGATACTTGCTTTGTTAGCATTGTATGAATTAATCGCCATATTTTTTAGTCTGACGAACATGGATTCCTGTGGAACAAAATCTGGAATTCTTGTTGACCTGAATACCACATCTGCTCCATTCGCTGTTACGATAGCATATGCCGTCTGAGTAGCGACAGGAGGTAATCCTAAAATATTCGCTAGTCGTCCATTGTCAGTAATAGTTCCCGCCTGTTCAGGAGTTGTGAAATAAAGAAGGTCATTATCATCAGTCTCGTCCCCGAAATCACTTGTTATTAATACCCATTTATAATCAATTCCAGCAGATGAAGTTAGTAATCCTTTATAGACATAATCACTTGAATTACCATCCGCGTCAGGCATCGTTTTACCATCCGCATAAATATTTGACAAATCTATTCGTAGAGCACATCCATCTAATTCGTCTTCGTCTTCTCCTCCTGAGACCGTCATAAACTCAGGAAAAGGTTCTGCTGGTTCATCTAATCCCACATATCCATAAAAATTATTTTCATAGTATGATGATTTCTGGTCATCATGTCCTGTCCAAGTCTTTAACCAAGCAGTCCCAGGAGTAGTAGCATNATTATTATGAATCGCAATCTTAGGAAATAACTGATTACATGTTATCCCTATAGGTTTTACTCTTTCACCGAATGTTGTTGATGCCGAGTTAACAAGTTCAGTAGTCGTCGCAGAACCAGAAACACCTAGACTCACATTCATATTCTCACCAGTGACTTCAAAGATTACCCTATCCCAATATTTCGCTTCTAGTGAAGCATTCGTGGGAGTATTCTTTAATGTGATAGGAGCCATCAGTCCATTGGTGAAATCACCATTATCGTCATTTACATAGTGAACTACTTGACCCTCTTTTCCAGGTGCCCAGTTGAATGCTACATCCCAAAAGAAAGTGGGAGGGTCATTTCCGATTAACTGTTGATATTTGGGAGGAACATTCAATGTAGCATCCGTATCTAGTTCACTACCCAGTCCCCCAGCACTCCCAACATTAAAAGAAGCATTTGTTCCATCGGTGAATCCCTGAGACCGAACAAGACCTAATGTATATCCATCCGCCATATCTTTAGCAGATGAACCATTGAAATAAATCTCGCATTTACCATTTACTAGAGATAGAGGATGAGCACGACCAATAAAATCACATACATCTGAAGTAGTCGTGGCGTTCCCATTGAATCCAGTTATTAATACATCTGTTCCTGAAGCAGACGGAATACCGTTATCAGTCCACTGTTGGGGATTCTCATACTGGTCTTCCTCAACGATATTCACATATGTGTCCTCATCAATATAAGCACCGAACTCAGCCGCAGTCGGTTTGTCTGAGAAAGAAGAACCATTACCATGTTGAATGAACTGAATCTGCCATCCTAGAAAAATCTTATTTGAATCTATGTATTCAGAAACTTTAATTTCTTTTACTTCCTTATATGCTTTCTTCACAACATCGTCAAGTCTTGCCTGTATGTGATTAATAAAACTCCGACGAGTGTATGTTCCTTCTACGACTTCAATTCTAAGTGGAGTATTGATATCATCCATAGAATGAGGATAAGCACCCGTCCCATCATAATTATCAGAGTCTTCAGCACCCCAGTAAACAAAGAATCCTTCTCCATCACCTTCTTCAATCGTGATTGTATCATCATCTCGGGCACATTTAAGTGAAACAAGTGCTACCTCGCTATTAGCATTTACTATAAGAGGAGAATTAAGGAAGTTCTGATAAGATGCTGGATTCTCTAATCCAATCTTTACCTGACTATCACGGTCGTATTCCTGCTGTGAAGACGATGTAACTACTAATGACATATTTTAATACTATTAAATATTAAAATATTAATAAAATAAAAATATATTTATATATAAATAAATGCCCAAGAAATACAAATCAGCACCTAAAAGAGTTAAACCAGCGGACACATCATGTGCTGGAGCGTGTCAGTATAATGTCAAGGAGGATGTAGTTGATAAGAAAAGAGTTAAGGAAACTGCTGTCTTTGATAAACCAAAGAAAAAGGGAATTGGGAAGAAGATAGTTCCCAAAGGATCACATAGGATGCCAGACGGTTCTATTATGAAAGATAAAGATATGAAGAAGTAAATCACTCCAAATCAATCGTAATAGTTTCTACTTCTTCTTCTTCTGTCCCTCGCGTAAGTTCTAACATACCATCAATATCTGTAGTAATAGCCTCGTCCAGTTCCTGAATTTCCTTCTGGAGTGCTTCTCGTCTTAATCGTCTCTTCTCTGCCTCTTCAACTCTCTTCGCAGTCGCCTTTGCTTCTTCTGCCTGTGCCTTCGCAGTCGCCTTCGCTTCTTCATCCTCTGCTTTCATCTGTAATTGTATTTGTCTTTTATCGTATATCTTCTTATATTTTTCCACTTGAAGTTTCATCATTAAAACTTCTTCAGTAGAATCTTCCAATGCTTTACGAGGAACACTATCAACTAACTGCTGTCTTAAATTTTTTATTTCTTGTGCCTGTCTATCAATCGTAGCCTGATACTTTGGAATTCTCGCATTCATTCTATCTGCTAGTTCAATTCTCTCGTGAATAAATTCTTCAACCTTGATGGGCATTATTCTTCTGACTTCGTCATCTATATCTTTCTGACGAGCGATAGGGCATCTATTTTTGAATTCATTCAGTTCTTTGTTGACCCTTCTGTATTTGCGTCGTAAATCACAGAATTTCTTTGTTTCTGCGTCAAGGGTCGCTCTGAAGATACACATCGTATATCGTGACCATTTCTTCTTAGCATCTTTTCCGTTAGTTCTACGGAACTTAGCATCGCCATAAATATGATCTTTGAAATCATTCTTAATAGATTTTCGTTGCGATTGAGTTGATTCGCCGTCTTCTATTCCTTCTAGAGAATATTTACCATCTTGGTAGAAATCCAGAAAGATTTCTGCGAGTTTCGCAAATTCAGCGGGGGAGAGTGTTTCGGGTGAGTGTGTGTTTGGGTGAGTATTGTCGGAGGAGTCCATACTCTTTATATTAATAAATCTTTAAATGAATTATGTATTAATATATAATTAGATCTAATGATATCTTTTTTCATCCATTCTAAAATAATAAAAAGTTGGTTGATATGTTTAAAATGTTGTTTGAAATCATTCAAAAGTTGTAAAAAAATCAGTCAAAAGATATCATAATCGGATGCTTATACCGCATAATTAGCAGTCCTTGCTCCGGAACCTTAGGTATTCGTATGCCTGATTGAGAATATTTCTTCACTTTTCTCTTTTTATGAGCAGAAGTTGGTCCAGACTGCCCGAAAGTTGCCTTGATTTTCGCTGTTTTTTTATTTGACCCTTTTGCCTTTTTCTCTGTTTCAGTGCTGTTATGTATATCCTCCATTATTTATTTATATATATCCTATGTCATTAAAACTTTAAATTATTTCGCCACGCCTTTTCAAATCGTGTTTTTTTACGATTCATTTCTAAAAGTAAAAATATTATATATTCTATTCTCTATTATTTATTCTATGAATTTTATTTTCTATATCACACAGATTTATTCTATTTTCTAAAGAAATGTTGTTTTCGTTACATGATTTACCAATAATATTCTATTACTATAATGGTAATAAAATAAAATAAAGATTATAGTATCATTACATTAACAAACCATAAGAAAGCACCTACTGACCCCCCTAAAAAGGGGGCAAATAATAAATGAGTGACCAAATCAGAGGGTAAAAAGCATCTTTTCACTACTTTTACCCAACTTTCGCCCATTCTCAACCAACTTTCGCCCATTCTCAACCAACCTCGTAAATGATATCTTTTTAACCATCTACAATAATAAATTAACTATCTACAATAAATCATCTATAAAATTAAATATCCTACAATAAAATATAAATAAAGTATAAAAGATGTCTGATAATTATTTACCTGAGATGACTATGCCCCCTCCTGAACCAGAGAAACCTATAGAAGAACCCGATGCTGACCCTCTTGTATCTAAAGCGGATGATGGTGAAGGAGCAGTTAAGATGGAGATTGAAGATAGAGATGAAGAGACTGGAGAAGAGAATCCTAATTTTGTTTACAGTGATGAAGAAGAAGACCCTGAACCTGTAGTGAAACCTAAGAGAAAATTAAAGAATGAAGAAGTATTTAGAACTCCACAGATTCAAGCAGTCCAAGAACCAGTGAAAGAAAAGAAGAAGCGGAAGCCTCCCACGCAGAAGCAGTTAGATGCTCTTGCTAAAGCGAGAGAAACTATGAAGGCGAACAGAGTAGAGAAAGCGAGACTAAAAGCAGAAGGAAAAGATGTCCCAAAATCTAAAGCGAAGCAGAAGCAAGAAAATAAAGTAAAGGCAGTTATACAACAGCAGGGGCAATTATATTCTGAAGAGCAAATTGCTAACATTACTTCAAATGCGATAGAACAATACGAAGTTAAAAGAAAAGCGAGAAAAGAAGTTAAAAATAAAAAAAAGGAAGAAGAGGCTCAGCAGTTACAAGTTCAGCGTCAAGTCCAGAGAGCAATGGGCACTCCAGCACAAGATGATATTTGGGGTCAAGCACTCGCTGGATTAATATAGAGTCTGGTCATCATATAATTTATAATTAGAATAAGTGAATCCATTACAAGCATCTTTGAGATATAATGTAGATACAGCAGGATACATAAATAAATTTATTTTACCTTTCTTCTGAAGATGAATATACTCGTTATCAATCGCTCTTTCTTTTTTCCCATGAGGTAGATTACTCAATATCATCTGACATACTTCTTTATTTGGAATAAAATACCCACAAGTCTGTCCTATCTTGAATGTCTTAGGGTTTATTACATTAATACCTTTTTCACAACAGAATCTTACTTCTTCTTTCTCACCTTCTTCTTTGAATTTTTTCATATCTTTTAGAAATGGAGATGTGATATCACCTCCTATATAACAGAATTGATCAGTATCCTTCAACTCTTCTAATCTATCAAAATCATCTATCAGAGCATCATCTTCTATTATTACAATATTTTTTAAGTCTTCATCTATGATTTTTTGTAGGAGTCTTTTATGTGAAAGAGAACATGCGACTACTTTTTTTCTCAATTCCATTTTAGCATTATGCCTGAAATGATATCTTTCTACTTCTTCTTCTGAAACATTTTCCCACCATACAGCATTATACATTTCATATCTTTCATCATACTTTTCCCTTCTTTCTTCATAAGCATTAATAACTATAACTCTCATTTTATTAGTAGATGATATTTTATTTTTCAAAGATACTTTTGGGAATATTTGATGATGTAAATGACATCTTTTTACATTAATAGATTTGTTTTTCAAGTGATATTTGATAAGTGTTTCTGGTTCAATAGTTCTTTTTTCATCTACGAGATATTTTTTGAGATTATGATATACATCTAAATATTGAAGTATGATGGGTTTTTTTGCGATTGCTATCTTATCCTGATATCCTGCGTAGTCACTACCGAAAGGTATATTAATAGCATTTGAATCTAAATCAGTATAATCTAATTTATTTTTATAAAAGATATCTATTCTGGTTGATATAATCCAATCATAATCATTCTGTAATAATTCTTTGACAGCATCTCTGTTTCTCCACATATACATCACATTCTTTTTGATAGGGGCAAGGTTCTTCCCACTCTTTACTTTACTGAAGTCAATATCTAAAAGAGGTTTATCACTATACTTCCAAGCAATAGGTTTATACAATTTTAAGAATCCATCAAGTAATTTTTTATTAATAGGTTCTTCTGAGATACCAGCATAGAAATCTACATCATTTTCCTGAACTAGATTATCTATGATATTCTGATAATGTTTATCATATGATGTTAATCTTCCAGATAATAAAATAGCAATCTTCATTTACAATAAAAAAAGAAAATAAAAATATAATTCATACTAAATGGAAGCACCTCAAGTAATCCCAGTTAAAGACCCTGAAGAACAATACCTAAATAAATCGGGACTTCCTCCGATTCACGAACATTTACCTCAAATCTCAGGATACGGTGGAGGAGCATGTTTACTCATGATAAGTCCTGTCAAGACGGGAAAGAGCACGATAATAAATAATTTATTATTGAATAGTGAGTTTTATGATGCTCAGGAGAGATTTGATTCAACTCATATCATAAGCAATACGATAGCAAATGATGTCACAAGTCGCTTCTTAAAAGATGCTTTTGATACACACGACCAATACAATGATTCAATCATAGATGGATTAGTAGAGAAGCAGAAAGGATATCCTAAAGAAGACCAACCAGAAATCGCGGTGATTATTGATGATTGCCTCGGGTCAATCAAAAGAGAGGGAAGAATAAATCATCTTGCGAGCCGTTTTCGTCACTTTAATATAAAACTTTTAATTATCTCTAGTCAGAATTTTCGTAGTGTAAGTCCTATAATTCGCCAGAATGCTACGAATGTTATCATCGGGAGTCCATTTCCAAACCGAAAGGAATTATTGAAAGTCGCAGAAGAATACGGAGATCTATTTGGAGGAGCAGAAAGATTTATTCAGTTATATAAGCAGGCGACACCAGATCGTTATAATTTTATTCATATGGACCTCCAGTCCAATCCTCCTAAGATGTATCGTAATTTTGATTCTGTGATTGCTGAAGGTGAAAAGGCAATGATTACTACATCTCCCGACGAAGAATTAAAAAAAGAAACTGAAGAAGAAAATGTTGATAAAGTATAAATATGGATTTATATGGACTAGATTCTGCTCGTTCTCAGTCAAACGCTATGACGAAAGATAACTCATTATACAATGAGAACATTCTGAGTGCTCGTGATAGTATTAATAACGCACTTGATGCTCAGAAGATAACCGCAGAAGGAAATGTTAGAGGTCAAGCGGGGACTGATTTACAAGATAAAATTATCTATTCGGTTAAAGATGCTGTTGGTGGAGCGACTGGTATTAGTTCACTCGGTAGAATTGGTGAGTCTGCGGAGGCATTTAGCAGAGCAAAAGCGTCTGGTCTAGGAACTTTTTCCGCCGCCTATCGGTCTCAAAGGGCATTATCACGAGGTGATGTAGACAAGACATTCGGGTCCGCGACACAGGTGGGAGACAAAGCAATTGCCCCTGTTGCTACTAAAACAGTCGCAGGGGTAAATATGATTCAAACAGATAGGGAAGTATCTGTTGGAGGTTTAAGAGGTGCTCTTGGAAAAACTAAAACACAAAGCGTATTTTTACCTGATAGGGGTCAATTTCCAGCAGGGAACGCTCGCGGAGCATCCATCCCGGATAATCAGAGGTCAGTTCTTGTCGGGGGACCAACAGACGTCCCTGACCCACCCATTGCCCCTGCTGGTGCTCCTGCTACTGCTCCTGCTACTGCTCCTGCTACTGCTCCTGCTACTCCTGCTTCTACGGTAAATAATAGACCAAGAACAAATGAACCTGTTGCGAGTAATGCGAATACTCCTAAAGTGACAGATACTAAGTTATCTGCGACGGATGAATTAAGTAATAAAGTTTTAACCACTACTGAAAAATTAAAGAAAGGGGCAGGTATCGCATCAACTGGATTACGAGCAGTGGGTGATGTAGGTGGAGCGATAGGGACATACGAGATGATAAAGAATGGATTTACTAAAAACAAGGATGGAACGACGGATAGATTAAATGAAGTATCGCAGATTGCTGGAACAATAGGAACAGGATTAGATATTGTAGGGGCATTTATCCCAGCATTAGAACCGCTAGGACAGGCGGCTCAGATAGTAGGGGCAGTAGCAGATACAATAGACCAGCATGAAAAAGACGACTCGGCGACAACGGATGCTCAAAGCACTCTTGATGGAGTTGATAAGACTCGCCAGGCACAATTGAATGCTCTACCTCAGATGAGAGCACAGACTGCTCCAGTGAACTCTATGGTATCTGCTGGACTGGTAGGAAATCAATCCCAGCATATTGCTACTGCTACTACAGGGTCGGGTGCTTTTTAGATTTTTTTTTGTAATAAAATAAATATATAAGTATTAATAAATGCCAACTCAATCGTTCTGGACCGCCGAAGAAAAGATTCCTATCTCTCAAAAAAAAGTTTCTGTTCAAGCAGAAAACGGTCTTTCTTATGACCTGGGTCAACAGATTAATTTTGTTATCCCCCCAACTGTTGGATTCATGATGCCTTCTGAAACCTACCTTCGTATGGATGTTAGAGTTCAGGGGTGTGCTCCTGTTCCTATCACTCTTGATGGTGACCTAGGGGCAAATGTTTTAATCAGGGATATTAGGGTCAGTTCTGGAGGAGCTCAAAATCAGATTTTGGAGGAAATTCAAAATGTGAATGTTCTTACTGCTCTAAAGTATGATTACAATACTAATGATACTCTAAAGCAGAAGAGGTCATTGACGGAGGGCACTGTTCTAGCGAGTAATATTTCGCGACCCAACAACGGCGGAACTTCTACGAACATGAATAACATTGATACTAATCCTTATTTTGATGCTAATCTTAGTGGTGACGAGTTCACCGATGCGACCTACAAAACTGTGAAAGCACTACTCAAACTCCCAACAGGAATTTTCCAGAATGATAAAATCTTTCCGCTTGCTATGACGCAGGGACTTCGTATAGAAATAATTTTAGAAGACGCAAATAAAGTATTTACTCAGATTGAAACTACTCTTAAAAATAAGAGAGTTACATCAAATGCTAAGTTTCACTCTCTGAATGGTGACAACTCCGCCCCCGATAAGTGGGAGACTACGAAACCTGCTACCTTCTTCTATCTTCAAAGACTAAATGGTATTATCTCGGTAGAATCATGTCCTTTTAAGAAGGGAGATAAAGTTGCCTTTGTGAATCCTAAAGCAATAGACGCAGCGAATCCTGGGGATAGTCGTATCGCGAGCACCTCGGCAGCGGGGACTACCGTGGTGACAATAACAGATGTAATTTATGACCAGACTGTGGGAGGTGCCTCAGCAGAAACTGGATTAGTTAAAATATCTTTCGCTTCTACTACTAATGCTTGGTATGCTGATATCGGTGATACATTCTATATCTACTCGTGTAAGGTAGACGAGGATAATTTTGCCCCTACTTGCTCTGTTGATAATGTTGAACTCCAAGTTCAGCAGGTTGAGATGCCTTCGGGATATATCTCTAAAATGAACTCTATGTTGAAAGCAGGTGGAGCAATGAACTATGATTTCCTTTCATTCACGAACTACAAATATTCTCAGTTGAAGAATGACCGTGTTGTAAATATTCGTCTCCCTATTCAGAATTCACGATGTAAGTCAGTCCTGTGTATCCCTACGGATGCTACTCCTTACACTACTGCTAAAAATGTTTTTTCTGATACTACCTATCAGGTGAACAATCTTACTAGAGATACTGGGGATGCTAATCAGGGATATACTCCTAATAACTCCACTCGTAGTGGACTAGTAGGAATCGCGGATCACGCGAGTAATTACCAATTTATTTATTCAGGGAGGCTCAATCCTAATCGTAAAGTGCCCCTTAACCGTATCTCTGTGAACGGAAGTGGTCTCGCACTCAATCAGCAGAGTTTAATAGAAAATGAGAAATCACTTTTCATGGCGGATATAGACCCTCTATCTTTTGATAAATATCAGGAGAATTTTTTCATCGGACGAGCACTCAGTTTATCTTCAGGGGTATACGACGCTCGTGGAAAAGATTTTAATCTTCAAGTAGAGTATCAGGAGACGGATGGTCCTAGCAAACCGAAACTCTGGAATTGCTTTGTTGCTCATTTAAGACGTATTGTCGTGAAAGGCGACGCTATTGCCCTAGAAGTTTAGAAGTTTAAAGATATCTTTTTTAAAATTAAATTTTTATTTATATTATATATTATACTATAAAATATGTCTTCACGTTCTAATCTACAAGTCACTCCGAGTAACCATACCTCTACAGGAAAGATATCCTATAAAGACGGTAATCCTCTTATCCAGTTTATTATTGGTGAGCAGAACAGACTTCTTTCTGGTCAATCTGTCAGACTGGTCGGAAAGTTTAATGTATTTAAAAACGATGATACTCTTGCTGGAGCAAACCTAAGAATGAGCGAACAGTTAGGTATGTATTCTATCATTGATTCTCTTACGATAAAGTCTCAGGCGACTCATCAGGTAATTGAAGAAATAAAACATTTTCCGAGATTCATGGGTTCCTACCTACCCGTCACTTCGTCAAACCAGGACTCGGCAGGACACTTGGCTGCGAGTGCTCTGGTCTCGCCTAACTTTGAGAATCAACAGAACACTGTCGTCGCAAATGCGACATCTCTATCTACAACTTCTCGGGGAGGTGGAAACTCTTTTGCGATAAATCTCCCATGTGGTTTATTTAGTGGACAGAATCCAATCCCTCTAATGGCGAACGGACAGGGTGGAGTTGGCGGACTCTTGGTTGAGATTCAACTTGCCCCTGATTCCAATGTTCTCTTTGATGCTGCTGGTTCTCCGACGGCGGATGATGTTAAGGATGCTTACTATGAACTAAGTAATTTAAGTATTTCTTGCGAGGTTATGACCCCCGATGGTCAGATGCCTCCTGCCTCTACATTTGAATACAATTCTATTTCATCCTACTTCACTACATTCAACTCTACGAATGCGATTATAAATTTCAACCTTGGTCTATCTAGAGTCTTGGGAGTGTTTGGTAATCTTATATCTGCTAATAAAATTAACAACAGAGGTGAGAATGGTCTCAGTAATAACTTCCCCGTGAACGGTGATGCTTCACAAAGTCCTGCTAAAATTGAGCAGTTATTTTTCACTCGTGGAGGAGAACGCTTCCCAATTGAATACAATATTGATACTACTCAGAAGGATTCAACTAACACTCAGAATGCCGTATCTGATACAGCGGATAGTGAAATTACTCAGCAGTATATGAATGCTATTACTCAATTCTCTAAATTAATGAGAACTCAAGTATCTCCTCTCAATACTAAATATACTTCAGGAGCATTTTCTAAAGTTAATAACAAGGTAGACGGAGGCTCAGTCGCGGGATTAGGAATCGCATATGATGTGGTGTCTGGACAAGGAGTAGATTTTTCATCTGTCAACTGGGGGATGAACATGGAGTGTGGACTCACTGAAGATAATCCTCAGGCATTCTATCTATTTGTTCATTCTAAGCAAACACTCGCATTCAGCGGAAATGGTATCTCTGTAATCCGTTAATGATATCTTTTAATTTGTTTTTTAAAAATAATTTTTTATTAATATTATATATTATAGTATAAAATATGTCTTACGCAACTTCTTCTGACCAGTCACAAATGATGTCTCAGCAACCTTCTTCATCAAGTGCGGGAGCAGTCCCAGACCTTGTAAGAATTGGACAGATTCCAACAAATACCGCTATTGATATTGAAACTGATGTCCTTGACCCAGTAGTTCAAACGGATAGATTCTGTCGCTTTCAGTTACAGAATAAAGGTATCCTTCATTCAAACTCTAAGATAGTTTTACGTCTTGATAAGACTGCTCAGGTTGGTTTCCTTCCCGTGGGAGTGGGGATATATTCCCTGATTCAGCGATGTGCTCTACGAGTCGGAACTAAGACTATCTGTGAAATTGATGATTATAATCACTACATGGGATACAAGTCTATGTTCATGTCTAATGAACATCAGAAACAGAGAGAAACATACACTACTGGACGTCGCCTTGCTCACAAACCGTATTATGGTCCTGATAGCAATGCGGGAACTACTTTTTTTGGTGGTTCGGACACTCTACTCCAAAATAAAGCAAAGCATCTTGGTCTTGACCTAGGTCTTGATGTCGCTCGGACAGCAGACAAATTGATTGCTCTCAGTGACCATGATTTCTGTAAAACAAATGCTTCATTCGGACCAGAGATGACTCTTTCACTCCAGGAATTATTTCCCTTTCTTTCTCAGAATCAATTGCCCCTGTTCATGATGACTGAACCAGTTACGATTGAATTATTCTTCAGTGATGCCGCGAGCGACCGCCTTTGCCTACCTTCATCTGCTTCTGCGACTTCTCCTTCTTTCGCTCTTGACCTGAGTGCTACGGAACTGATTGCTGATTATCAGTATTTCCCTCAGGAAATGATGGAACAGTATGCTCAGCAGAATGCTAATCTATCTTTTACTTTTGCTGATTACAGACTTGCTAAGAGAACGATTGATATCCCCGCGAGTAACCGTGCTGACGCAAACGCAGTATCTTCTGGTCAACAGATTGTGAATGTAGGAGGTGCTGGGCGACTAGTTACTAAAGTATTTACTGTCCTCTCTGATGATAATGTAACTAAAGACTCTATTCTTGGAAATTATCACTCTATGTCCATGACTCGTTATTTCGGGGCTGCGGATGACAAGGATAACTATCAGGGTCGCCTCATATCAAATATTAAGTATAATGACCATTTCCTATATCCAGTAGATGTAGAGAACTCTGCTCAGCAGTTTCATTATTTAACTCAGACAGAGGGCATGGTTCCTTTCATTGCTCGTGAAGAGTATAATAACGAAGGGGCAAGTATCACCACGGGGACATTTGAAGGATATGAGCAGAAAAACCCTGAGCACGGTCTTGCTGGTAGATTTTTCTATCAGGCATACAAACTCAATCGCAACGAGAGAATTAATAGCAGAGGTTTAGAACTATACAACACTTTTGACCCTCTCAAGAATAGTCAGGCATCGGCAGTATCTAACACCGCTACTCTCAGAACATATTTAGAACTCATTCGTGTTGTTCAGTTACAGAATGGTGTGACTGATGTCTTCTTCGCTTAATGATATCTTTTTTTAACTTTTTATTTTATATTTTATAACTATATATTAATACTATATGGAAGCACCCACTTACACAGATACTATACTATTAGAAGCGAACAGGAAGTCTTCTGCCGAGTTTTTAGCAGGTAATGATTTAAGTAGAGCGATGTGGACAAATAATCTGGGAAGTGGGGTAAAATTAGATATAGGAGATAAGATATCTGTTCATTCAGCATATATTTCTGAAATAGGTAATGAACAATCAACGATAGAGATTAAAGGTAGAAAGGCAATTAATAATGTAGGGATAGCTCAGAGATATAAAACACTGAATACAACACTTGTTAAAACGGAAGGAGGTCTGAGTAATGGTTCGGCAACTCTTGGGACTCAGACAAGTGATGGAAATTATTCTTGGGATTATATACAAAGCACCGATAATGAATTTATTCGCGATGATAATATAAGATTAACTCATTCATATTATAAATGTGTTCAGGGTGATAATTATATTTCATTACCAAGACAATGTGGGCAGAGTGACCAACCTGGTTGGTGGAATAGCGGAACAATCTGGAGTGAATTTAATGATGTTCGTAATGGTAGAATAGAAAAACCGAATCCTTATAGACTGGGAACTGATTATAGTTTAGTAGAATACTACGGTCAGCCTGAGGGATGGGGATACAATCTTGGTGAAAACATAAGCACTGGAATAACTGGTAAAGACTTTACGACTACTTCATCTAGAACTGAATTATCAAACGACGGAAAGAGATATACTTTATTTGTGAGAAAATCTTTTAAAAACTATGTTCCCGAAGGTGAAAAGGTTGGATTTTATTTACAAGGAGAAAGAGACCCTGCTCTTATGGATTTTATTTGGTATAAGAAAACCGTTAAGTATGATGTCACTCTTGGATTTAATTCTCCTGCGAATGTTGCTTCACAGATAACTAATAAAATGAATGATACAAAAACAATAGAGAATACATCTCTGGGTGATGATAAGGGAGGGACTGGGACAGTAGAAACCGATGGAGAGATAAAACAAAATAACATTAATCTAACTGCTGAGTCTAATACATACGAATTATTTCCTTGTTCAACTGCTTGGTTTGGGAAAGACCCGTCCATCAAATGGTTTGATGATGCTTATAATGCTGACGACCAGATTGCGAGTCTCGGGGCATGGGGTAATGTCTGGAAAGTCCCTGTCACAAAAATAAATGATGCTGTGACAGCAGTGAAAGCATTGGCGAATCAGATAGATTGTTCTTTTTCTGGGACAGCGTTCGGGCGTCATGGATACGCAGGGGCAAACCAATTTGAACTCGGTCGTGTGAGAGTAGGATGGAAGTGTGTGGGAATGTTTAGAAGTAATGATGATTTTCCGTATCAAGGAGCAAATAAGTTTGATAGAATTGAGGGAGCAGAACTCATAGGTATACAAGAAATTGAAACAGGGGGGAATAGTGTGACGCGACTCACCTTTGATAGGGCAATAGCGACTAAAGGATTTAATATCCCTGAGCCTGGCAATGCGACTTTCTGGTATCTTGCTTTCACTCAGACTGAAGTCCCTATGATGTATGAATCTTGTTACTCTACTGTAGGATATCTTAGACCAGAGATACAAGAGAAAGGACGAGAGTTGATGAAAGACCCAAATTTTGAAAGGACTACGATAGATGGAGCATATAATGTATTTGCTATGGTTCATCCTATGACAAATCAATCTGCTTCGGCAGGACATCCCGAAGACCAGAGGTCTACTATATTAACAAAAATACCGTGGACAGATGAGAATTTATTAAAATTAAAAGAATTGTTTGATGCTGAGTCATTATATCCCGAACTATTTAATTATGATGCTATGTCAGCATCTCAAAAACTATTAATAAATGTAAATCAAACTACGAAAAAGAATGTATCTGTTGACAAGATGAGATTTTTGTGGATGAATGATTCATCACAGGAAAAGTTGATTCTGGCTGATTGTAAGATTGACGCAGTATTAAATAATAATTATCATCAGGGTCAGATAATAACAGTTGACGATAGGTCTGCTTTAAAACCTGGGATGCGATTATATTTCAGCGATGTTGATACTCAAACCGAGTTTTTATTTCCTAGAGATACTTATATTACATCTATCTTTAATAACGATGTATATGTGAGCAATCCATTCAATGCTTCCCTAGCAGTCACGGTAGGAACTGATAGAGTTTATTTTACCTCTGGAGGAATAGGATGTGATAACTATGTTCCTGATGCTAAAAGGGCAAATGAAGACCATCAAACAGGGGCAGTATTTTTTGACTATAATCCAGATAGAAAAGATATCGCCGAGGGTGAAGGATTAACTCCTGAAGTATATGATTCACTATCATATGGATTTGCTAAGAAAGTAAAAGTATTCGGGGCAGAGTATATTGGTCTATGGACTGGAAAATATCAATCGGGGTCACTACCAGATACTTGGTTTGATAATAATTCTATAGACCAATACAGATGTATCGGTTTTGATAAGCATTTCAACGGATACTCTACATCTGCTATTTTATTAACAAATGGATATGCTACGGTATGGGGTAGTGATTTTAATCCCAAACATTTTACCACTCCTACTGCCTTCAACAAGACGACGGATGGAGGAGAAATGCCTGCTTCTGGGAGCGATGTCCCAGCATTATTACGATGCTGGCAGAAACAACCAGATTTTGACGGATGGTTATTACAGGATAAGGACAAGCAAAATTATGGTCCTACTCCAGACCGTCCTACAACAGCACGAGTGTTTAATGAACTCTACTGTGGAGCAAATCAACCTGCGATTCAATTCACAGATGCTAGTTCTAGATTTTCATTCGTGAATCTTCATACTCCCGAATTAATAGGAACAGACTCTACTTCGGTGAACGCGGGGACTGATGTGGGTGATTCGTCAAGTGCTTGTTATAAATTAAATAAAAGATTAAGTAGGACTAATTACAGTCCCACATTCCTACCATATAATAATGTATTTAAAGTGCCGACAAACGCGTCGTGGAACGCATCAATTGTTCCTGAAAAAGATAACAATATTACTCCATATGCTATCATGGATGCTCAGGCGGGTATATATATAGAAGACTACGGATGTGATGAAGCAAATTGGACACAATCACTCTGGGAACTGATGGGATTCACATATGAACAGTTTCATAATGTTGGTTCGCGACTATTAAGATTTAATGATAGTGGAATCACTACATCTACTCCTACTACGAATGCGATAGTCAGAACAGAGGATGTTCAGAATGGTGTTGTGAGGGGACTAAGTTCACTCCCTATACATAATACTCTTGAAGTAAATTATCCTTTTTGGAGATATGACCTGGGAGCGAAAGGTGAAGTAAATGCGAGTATTGTATATGATTCTAAGAAAACCTATCCATATCAGGCATTACCAGGATATATTCAATATCCCTCAATAGTTCAAGCAGGGGCAACATCAACTATACTAGAAGCGGATAATCTTCCTAGAAAAATGTTATCTCCAATTTATTTAATAAAAAGTGATTTATTGAATCCTTTATTCATAGGAGGCCGAGAAGGTTCAATACCCCTCCCTGTTATAGGAGTAGTAGACAAATCATCTGGATATGGTGATTTCTATACTGGTGCTAAGGATTCTACGATATTCACTAATACTGTCCCACGAACGATTCAAAATATAAAAACATCAATCGTAGATGCTGATGGTAGTGAATCACGAGTAGATGATTCATCTTGTATCATTTATAAAATAACAAAAGAAATAGCAAATAATAATAGTGTATTGGATAATATTCTAAATCCTCCTAAAAAGTAAATGATATCTTTTGACTTCTAAATTTCATCTAAAAATAATCTATGGTATAAATAAATAAATATAATCTATGATATAAAATAGAAAACAAAAAGTTAAAAAAGATGTCTTCTAACACGACTGCTTGGAACGCTAACGACTACAGTAACCTTATTACTATATCAGCATCAGCGATAGCTTCTGTTTTACTTGTATTATTTAAATCTAGATGTAAGAAAATTTCTATATGTTTTGGTTTACTATCTTGTGATAGACAGGTTCAGTCTGATGACGAGGAGGAGGATGATAAAAAAAATCTAACTAAGACTAATTCTAAATCTAATACAGAAACTTCACCTGACCCCGAACCTACCCTTGAAGACCTTACTTAA
>JGI24004J15324_10000148_pt1 | contig 26532 bp, 44 predicted proteins | sample LinPmetageLP32_FD_15324 | JGI IMG/M metagenome (IMG submission 15324)
GATAACCAATAAATAACAACTTAGTTATAAACTAATAACCTTTTATTATTATCTAATAAAGATACTAAAAAGATGCGACACATTGGCAATATACTTTACTAAATCAATGTGGATAATAGAGAGACAATTAAACGAAAGGGACAAAATGGTAATTGATACAGGAACTAAAAAGATAATAAAAGAAAATGGTTTGAAACTTGAAAGGCTATTTGTTGATGAAGATACTAATACTATCTACATTAAGATTACAGATAAGGAAACAGGTGAATCTCAAGCATTTAATTTTATGTGGGATTTGGACGAAATGAAAGGTAGTATTAATGATGTCTAATAGAACTTTATATATGGACTTGAACGGCAAAGTAAAAAAAGGATATGAGCATGGTCAGAAATGGCAATTCGGATCACTAGGTAAAGAGGATAAATATTGCAGAAGCGTTGCAGAAATAAGACGAAAAGTGGCAGAGTATAAAGACGAAAAAGGCAGAACTGCTCAATATTGGTACGATCTAGCATATCAAACCATGTGACACTATGTCAAATTGATCGAGAAGATTAATTTGCTAAGATAGAAAAAGATTAACAAAACGAGGTAAACTATGACTGAACAAATGATGACTAAATACGACACGACACACGAGCAAGAATTTGATGTGACTTTGACTCAAGATCAATACGATTTCATTAGTAGGCTTATTGATGAAGAAGTAGCTGACCCAAATCAAAGACTGTCAGGGGTAATGTACGAGGGTATGTTAGAAGAAGTAAGCAAGATATTTATAAGGGGGTATCGAGTATGACCGAGGAAACGACAAGGTATTTAGATGTAGTATATGGTAAGGATATGTTACCTGAAGTATACGACAATAGGATTACATTAGTTAAATCAATAATTAAACATAAAGGGTGGAAACATTTACACAACATAAAGGTATCTACTATAGATCAACAAAATGTCTATGAGAAGCATGGAAAGCGTATCAATTATATTGATATAGACAAAGTAGAATTTTCAGAATTCTATACATAAAAAAGGAAAGGGTAAAATATGAGTAAGAAATATTTATATGTAGTATATGGTGGTGATTTCCCACGACCATATGTTTATGGAAATGTAAAAGCGTGTTGGGAAACTGTACAAAAGTTTATGGACACACCATATCACTTTAGAAAAGATAAACCAATGTTAGCTTTAACTTATAGCAGATTTAACGCTATACTTAAAAAAGAGAATGTAATGCTGGTATATCCATCAACGCATGGTGGTAATGATAGCATAAGCGTAGACACAGTAGAATTAAATGAGGTATATTAAATGAGTAAAAGAAAAAAGATAGAGCAACTGATTGCTAAGATAAACGAAATATATAACAAGGATTATGAAGTAGATCATAGTTCAGCATATACATATCCATATAGGATACGATCTAATAATGGATCGCATGATGTGACTTCAAGGTTGACACCTGCCGAATGTTTGACATGGTGTCAGGGTGTACTTCATGTAGCATGGGATATCGAAAGATGATATTCAATAAAAAGGTTGACTTGGAAAAAACTTATTTCCATGTGGCAGAATGTCTTATTGTGATTGCACACGTAATCATTATAATGATTTTAATATTAACAATATGGTGAGGTAATAATATGACAACTAATACGACTACACTACTACGATTTATGAGATCGGAAACTTACTCATTAAATATCACAGGTAGCCCTAGCTACTATGATATATGGAAGGCAGTACGAAAACAAACAGTAAGAAAAATCGTTGACTGGGATCACGACCATTTGCAAGAGTATCTTAATACTTTATTTGAGCGTAATGTTGACCTCCCATTTCTACTAGAAAAAGTAGACGGCATGGGTGTTTGGATATGGAATCGTATGCGACACCAAGGTTACAAAATGCACAACCATGAACAATGTTATCAGGTGCGTCATCATTTGATATCTAGTGACATGAGTGAGTACGATATTTCATCATGNGANAGCTGTTCTACTGTATCATATACAGAAGATCAGACCTATGTAGATGGTGATGAGTATGTATGCGAAACCTGTATCAATGACAACTATCAATTCCATGATGGTGATGGTGTGTGGTATCACACAGATGATTACCCATATGATGATGAAGATGACTATGAAGATAGTTATGGTAAGTATTCATATGACGCGTGTGTCATACGAGCCATGCAAAACAATGGGTTTGACAAGCATTGGATTAATGGAGGTATGCGTATGCCTTCAGATGATAAAGATGAAATGCTTCTAGGATTTGAGGCTGAATGGGAAATCAGAGATGATAATGATATGCACGACTTAGTGTCAGATATGCACACACAAATGAGAGGGTTTGGAATAGTCAAGCATGATGGATCACTAGAAAATGGAGGTGAGATAGTTACGATACCTGCGACTTTGAAAAGTCAGAAGTATAGGTGGACACAATTCTGTGAGAGTAAGACGAACTTTACAAACAGATGTAAGGCATGGCATACAAGTACCTGTGGTACTCATATCCATGTAGACAGACGAGCAGTCACTCCCTTAGAAATCGGTAAGCTATTGGTGTTTGTAAATGGTAAACACAATAGTAGTTTCATTACTAGCTTTGCAGGTCGTGATGATACTCAATGGTGTAAACGATATACTAAAAGTATCAAGGATGGATTGGAACGAACAGATAAATATGAAGCTATCAATACAGGTAAACCTAATACGATAGAGTTCAGAATGTTCAGAGGTAACTTATCGAAGTCAGGTATCATGCGAAACCTAGAGTTTGTGCATAGCCTAGTGAGGTTTGTAAAACAATCATCATATGATATAGATACTAACAGCTTAAAAGATTTGCAATACGAGAACTTTGTGAAGTGGGTAGGATTGCAAGACAACAGGGGTATGTATCCATACCTATACAAATGGCTTGTAAAGAATAGCTTTGCAAGTGGAAAGACTAACACTATAAGAGAGAATGAGGTAAACGAATGTGCTTAATAGTAAAAACAAATGACAGTTCATCTGTCAAAGAAAACTTAATCAAATCTGCCTATGAAAATAATTCAGATGGGTTTGGTATCATGTATCTAAAAAAGGATAGGGTAGTAACACAAAAGATTGTACCTAAATCCTCTAAGGATATTGTGAAACTGTTCGATCAGTACAAAGACATGAAGATTCCAATGGGATTACATTGGAGGTTTACAACTACAGGTAGTAGTAACAAGGGAAACTGTCACCCATTTAGTGTACTAAATACTGAGACACATGGGCGTGATGTATTCCTTATGCACAATGGTGCAAAGCTACCAACACCAATGATTGACAAAGACAAGTCGGACACTCATCAGTATGTAAAGTATGTGTTACGACCTATGTTATCTAACAATCCTGACCTACTGTACAATGCTGATTGGCAAGANATGATTGCTGATAGTATTGGTAGTGACAAGTTATTGTTCCTAGATAGCAAGACAAAGAAGTTCACGATCATCAATGAAGATGAGGGTGAGTTACTAGATAATGATATGTGGCTATCCAATACATATTCATTATCGAGAGGTGTGGGTATGGACTACGATCCCGTAACCGATACACTATCCAATAACATAATGCCGTATGGTAATTCTAGTATATGGAATAGTAAATCGTACAAGCCTACCTATGGCACAAAGTCAGACAACGATTGGGGTTGGGATGATGTGTATGACTCAAGGTATGACTACGACACCGAAACTTACAAGCCTCAAAGCAATACCTTTGAGATATCTAAAGAGGGTGAGTTATATAACCTAGCTGATCTATATGGAGCAACCTCTGATGAGATTGATGAGATAGTGAAACGCAATCCGTCAGGTACAGGTGATATGCTACATGACCTAGTGTATGCAACACAAGATGAGATATACGATAGTGTATCTGAACTTGAACAACTAAAGTTCAACAGTAAAGGGGGTAACAAATGACAGTAGATAAAGTATATAGGCACATAAACTTTGACAAACAAATGATCATAGGTTTTCAAACATTTAAACCTCATGATGATGATGTAGGTAGGTGTAATAAACTTTACTTAGGTAAAGCCTCTCATAGTAAAAGCTATGTTCTTATTAATGGAAGTAAGGCAATGAATCTATCACATGACGTGATAACGAAAGCACCTATTAAATTAGATAGCTTTGCATCTCAGCTAGTAGATAGATCTTTCTATATGAAAGATATAACTTGGGGCATCGCCAAAATTCTACCTGAAATCTTTCCGTCTGTTCACAGATTCAAGGTTGTTGATAGTTCGGAAACTAATATCAACAAACTTAAAGAGCAGATCATAGATCTCAACAGGAACAAAGGGCATGAGACTAAGTACATACTGATAGCAACAGGTACGCACATAAGACGATTCCAATTCGAGGAACTGCTACGCGATACCCCTGAGAATGCTAGGCACAGACGCATACTAAAGAAACCAAATGTATGGAGGTCATATAGATATCTATATCCTAGTATCAAGAAAACAATCCCTCGCTTCGAGGAGTTAGGTACTAACCCTAGTGGGTATGATCTTGCTGACATGACACTCGATCCACCTATAGGTATACCAAAACCAATACTCGGTGGGGCATTCACAACACGAAGCAACCACACTAGAATTATTAACCACAACCATGTAATTAAAGATGAGATGTATCAGACATGGAGTTACGACAGAAAATTAGCATAGCTAATACCTCACGAATGAAGGGGGCACTCGAAAAATAAAATGCAATGTCCCCTTTATTCAATATAACACCGACCGATCACCGACAGACCCCGAATGACACCCATTCTAGGAATGTCAGGCACACACCCTTTATATATTTATATATAATAAAAAAATAATATAATTAAAATCGTATATTAGAGGGGTATGGGGGTGGGTAAACCAATAACAGTGTAATACGGGAACACTCGGTGTTCTCATGGTGTTATACTACTGCGACACAAAAGCTGTTGCATTTAATAACAGAAGGAGTATAATTATGACTATGATTAACAGACTAAAGACAGAACTAAGTACACTACTAACCGATCTATCTCAACAGATAGAAGGGTACGAGAGATTGCCAGTCGGAACAAGTGATGAACGGATCACGCAGGGTTGGCTTGAAGCAGTCGAGTATATAGACAAACATATACAGAGGCTAGAAGAAGATGAACAACAGGAGGACTTTGACAATGGGTAAGGTAAAGGCATGGATGCAAGATCAGATCGACAACATGACTGATGAACAGATGAAAGAGTATGAAGAACAGAACGAATATCAAAGCGATTTGTTTAGTGTGATGATAGATGCACACAAAAAATCAAAGGAGAATGAAGATGAAAAAGATAATTAATGAACTGAGTATATCGGTAGCGTGTATGCTAGATGATATAGCTGATGTTAAACAGAAAGATGTAGAACATTTACAAAGTTTAGTAACACAATTAGAAAATAGAATGGAGGATAAAGATGAGTAACTTTTTACTAATGAGTATAACATTTTCTGTATTGGTATTGATATGTGTAGCATGGGGAATACTATGGGACTTGAGCTAGTAATATTTTTTATGCTGGTGCTTATGGCTAGTATAGGATATGGCACTGCATATCTGCAGATGCGTAGAGAGATAAGGGTACGCGAAATTGAGATAGGTATACTTTATCATTACATAGAGACAGGACAGAGCAATGACAGATAAAGAAAGATCAGAGTATGAAAAACTTAAGGGCGATTCAATGAATGGTACTATGAGTTTCGACAAGGCGATGCGTTACTTCGCATTGGTAAAGAAAGATAAGGAAGGTAAAGCTAATGACAAAACAAGAAGCAAAAAATAGAGACTTCGCTAAGGCGATGATACAATTTATGCGTAAGTATATACCAATAGGACAGGCTGAAAATATATTAGCTGAAAGGTTAGGACAATGTTATGATGCTTTCCCTCAGACAGAGATGAAAGACAGGGAACAATACGTGAAGTGGTTGGGTATACACAATGAAGGCTGAAGATATGCAATGGGATATAGCCTATTGGAATCCATCCGACAAAGTGACGGACGCACAGCTAGATAGGTTCTTACTTGACGGCACAGGAACTTCAGCAGAAGTACCTACCTATTATACTGTCCGACAATTCGTCGATGCATATAACAAACAAGAGATAACAGACATGGGTTGGCTATACAGTACACCCCGTCACAATTCAGGAGGACATGATGATAAAGAAGTTAGTATATAAGTTACTAAATCGTAGACTACTACCTAAAGAAAACAAAATGAAATGGGTATGGTATAGTATGATACATAAAGAGAATGAATCAAACAAATTTGTTGACATCAATAAAAAAATGTGGTAAGACTATACTATGAAACTACCTAAACATATAAGAATCGGAGCATTTAAAATTGAGTTAGTCTGCCTACCTCATAACNTAATGTATGAAGTTGGTGAAGCACAAGGCACATTCATTATCAAGCCACCCTATCAAATCTTTTTAGATAAAGAAATGGTTGAACGTGGTGGTGCTGACGCAATCAATGTAGTACTGCATGAACTAATGCACGTTGGTTATTATCAATACCATTTAAAAGATAAAGAAGAAGAGACAATCGTTAATTCATTCGGTAACTTTATGACTGAACTATTATGTCATACAGAGTTAGGTGATTGGATTAACTACGAGAAAGATAGAGAGAGGAATACAAGTGGAAGAATACCTGTTCGTATACGGAACACTAAAAAGAAATGAAAGACTGCACGACTTACTAAGATCCCAAGAGTTTATAGATACTGCTACAACAGTAGACGCAAACTTTAACATGGGGGATTTAAGTAACGCATACCCTATAGTATTTAGAAGCAATGAAGATGCTGACACATTCAAGTACAAGATAAGGGGCGAGGTTTTTAAACTGACAAGCCCTGGGGTGTACCATTACATTGATCGAATGGAAAAGGGTGCGGCATATAAGATGGTTGACACACTAGTCAGACTAAGTAATAATAAACAGATGATAGTAAAGATGTATGTGATGGATGATCTACCATACAACCCTAGCTATCTGACTAAGGATAATATTAAATCCAAAAAGAATATACTCGAATGGAGTAATCAATAGTGGAGAGTTCTTACTATTGGGACAAGGTATTCTCAGCCATACAAGGAGTGTTGGTTTGGATAATGTTACGTGGAGTATTCTATGTGATAGGATTTAATTTGTTATACAAACTATTAACATAAGGAGGACGGCATGACTAAAAAGAAAAAGACCTACGAGACTGGTGATGATTACCTATTAGATGAAACACTAGAATTATTTGACGACAACATGAACGTGGAAGAATACATAGATGATCCACAGTTTGACCCTAATGACTATGAATACTTACAGGAGGTACACGGAGATGGGATTCAATCCAAAGACTTACAATTTATTCCAACAGATAGATATTTCAAACGCCTTAGAAAAGGTAAATAAATATATAGAAGAGATTGACTTAGACGAAGTCAAGGTTACAATACCATGCGACAATCCTTTCGCATTGAAGATGAGGATACACCGATATATAAAAGCATATCGTGAACAGATGTCCAACAAAGATGAGGTTGACCATCAGAAATATGACATGTTAGTTATCAATGCTGTAGATAAAGCAGTAGAAATTTCTAGTGTGCTAGATAAAATGGAGGACTTGATTATCAAGGACTCAAAAACAGGAGAGATAATATGACAACAGAAGAAACATACAGACTAGAATTTGAGAAAGCAGTAGAGGAATTAAAACCTGCCATACTTGAGGCTAGTGCAAACTATAGTACGGACGTATTAGTATCTGCAATGGTGGAGGTAGGTATGAGATTATCTTTTCTAAAGTACGGCACTATGGGGATGGTAAGTTTACTTGCGGATATACTACACACAACAGCCACGTCAGGTGCTATGATTGAAGAGATGCAGAAGGCTGCGAAAAAATCTGACAGTGATATAATGAATGCTTTCGCACAACTAGGTGAGGAGACCAAACACTAATGACAAAAGAAAAAGAAGATACACTAGAGATACCCACAGAATTACTTGAGTCTGACCCACTAGAGTTAGCAGAGAATGAGAAGGGTATCCAAACTATTGTGGCTTACTTACAGGCTACAAGAGAGAACGTAAGATCAGCAGAGGCAAGTGGTAAACGAATTAGTAAGGCGACTGCGACAAAGACAGCGCCCAAAAAGTTTGACAAGAACCCACTTGATATGTTAATATCAGAAACATAGGAGAATATAAATGAGTGAGTTACCAGAGAGACTAAGGAAGTTTGTGTGGAACGACAGAGGTGCCCCCGTCCAGAAGGTATGGGATACATCTAGTCTAAGTTCTTTCCTTGCTTGTCCAAGATATTATGATTGGTCAGTACTAAATGGGTGGCGACATGCTAGTTATGGTACGGCTACAGGTTTTGGATCAGCAGTACACGAAGGCTTTGAGCAGATGGAGATTGGTAAGTTCGAGGGTAAATCTAAAGAAGAATCCTTAGCTATGGCAATCAAGTATGTCCTCGAAAATTTTGGCGAAGAACTAAATATGTCTGACGATAAGGCAAGAGGATTAGAATCTGCCTTACGTGCTATCGTATGGAGAGCCGAAGAATATTGGGACGACAACTTGAAGTTAGCTACCATGCCTGACGGAACACCTGCCCTTGAGCAGAGATTCGAAGTACCTATTGGAAACAATGGGCATAGGTTTAGTGGTAGGATAGATAAGATTGTTACCATAGATGACAGGTTATATATTGTAGATTTTAAAACTACTAAGACATCTTTGTCTGACTATTACTTCAAAGGATTCATGCCAAACAATCAGATCTTTGCATACATATGGGCATGTCGAGAGGTACTTAAGTTACCTGTTGATGGTGCAATCATTGATGGAGTACAGACAGGTGTGAACTTTACTAGGTTTGCAAGGCAAGTATTCAATGTACACAAAGACTTACTTGATGAATGGTATGATGATACGATACATCATCTTGAGATATCAGATGTATATGCTAACTCAGGGTACTACCCCGCAGATTTTACAGCGTGTAATAACTATGGTGGGTGTAAGTTTAGAGAGACATGCTCTCACTCAGGTACTCAAAGAGAGATGTTCTTTAAAGAAGATTTCAAACAGCAGTTACATGCAGACTTAGAAGAGACTAAGCCAATGACACTAGAGGTCATAGATGGGGGCGGTAAATGAAAAAAGTTATAGAGATATACTCAAAAGAAAACTGCGTTTACTGCACCAAGGCTAAGGCTTTACTAAAAGAACATGACCCTATGGTGCTCATGTTAGACAGGGATTTTAATAGAGAAGAGTTCTTTAAAATATTTCCTGATGCAAAATCTTTTCCTCAAATAATTATAAGCGGCAAACATATTGGCGGATATAATGAGGCGGAAAAATATTTGCTTGACAATTCTATAAATTAATATATACTTACAACTTAAATAGGAGACCGTAATGGCAAACATAAGTCAACATAAATCAACAAGTGTTACCAAGCTACTACTCGTAGGAGATAGTGGTAGTGGTAAGACATCTGCTCTAGCGAGTTTAGCTAACGCAGGTAAAAAACTACGCATCTTAGATTACGATGATGGTCTAGATATTCTATCCGAATACCTAACACCAGAGGCTGTATCAAGAGTGTCGTATGTTACACTAAGAGATTCACTAGGACACGCTAATGCGTTTAGAAAAGGGGCACAACTATTGTCCACTTGGAAAGACGGAGAAGAGAACTTTGGTTCTGTGAAAGAATGGGGAGACGATACTGTTTTAGTTATCGATTCCCTTACACTAATGGGCGAGGCAGCATTGAGAGGTGCTCTCGTCTTTAACAACAAGAAACCTACCGAGCAACCTACTCAACCTGAGTGGGGTACTGCGGCTAGAGATGTACAGAATATTCTTCAATACATTACAGGAGACGAGGTGAAATGTAACGTGGTAGTTACTTCACATATTCAATACATGGAAGGTGAGTTGGGAATTGCGAAAGCATATCCTACTTCCGTAGGTTCAAAGCTATCTACAAAAATAGGTAGATACTTTAACTGTGTATGTCGCATAGATAGTAAGACAACAAGCAAAGGCAATGAACGTTCTCTGAGAACAGTATCTGATAACAAGATGGATCTCAAAGTAACTGCGCCTAGCTTGATTGAATCGAACATGGAACTAGACTTGAACAAGTTGTTTACTTCCATACAATCTAACGCGAAAAGCAAACTTGAAACAAGCAAACCGAAAGGAGACAAATAATGTCAAACGTTGCTGACTTCCTAACCATGACACCACAGGATACACCTGATACAGTTGTATTACCCGAGGGTAGTTATGACTTCACTATCACTAGCTATAGAGCTGATGTGGTAGGTGAAAACCAGACACCACTTGTCAAAGTGAATGTCAAAGCCACAGGTATTTTGGAATCTGATTTAACAGATGCCGATCTGCCTAACGCAGAGCCCACACGTATGGAGTTTTGGGCTACTCCAAATGCACTGAAGGTAAAGAATCCTGCGACAGGATTAAAATCTTTCCTCACATCAGGGATTGATTTGGGTCATGTAGATGACTTACCTTATGGTGAATTGCTAGAGATGGCAATAGGCAAATCCTTTAAAGGAGTTGTCAAACATGAGATGGTAGGTAAGAATAAAGATATCTTACAAGCCTCAGTAAAAAGAATACTGAGTAACTAACCATGTCACAGCACGCAGTTCTTAAACCAGTTCCGTCTCAGAAACCAAAGAATGGTCTGCAATGTAAAATTGCTTTCGTCTTTGACTTCCCTACGAATGATGAAGCCAGACTAGGCAAAATTATGACAGGTTCTGCTGGTCGAATGTTCAATCAGCTAGTCGAGATATTAGACATAGGTGTGGAGAACTGCTTGCTAACATACGCAATCTCAACCAAGCCTGCTCAAGAAAACCCAGCACATTTCTTTCACAACCGCGCAGATTATAAAGCGCAGTGTAAGACGACAGACTGGCGTAGTAAATATTCTGTGAGTGGGTTTGGATATCTTAAAGAAGATAAAGAATCTGACGTAGAGAGATTGGCAAACGAGCTTAATGCTGCGCAACCTAATATCATTATTGCTATGGGTAGCTTAGCGTTATGGGCGCTGACAGGACTAGACAAAGTAGGTACTTACAGGGGAACCATATTGAATGCAACAACTCTAAGTGAGAGCATCAAAGTACTTCCTACGTATAGTCCTAGTGCCGTAGTTAGAAACTATGACTTCAGACCTATAGTACTTGCGGATATAAAGAAAGCAATACTAGAATCTGAATCAAAAGAAATAAAAATAATAGAAAGAGAGTTATGGATTGAACCAACTATCGAAGATCTTCAAAAGTTTGAAGACAAATTTATACAAAGGGGGAACAGTGATGTACCTCTTAGCTTTGACATCGAGACCGCTTCAGGTGACATTACTTGCATTGGCTTTGCTCCTAGTGATAGGGTTGCTCTTGTAATACCTTTCAGAGATGAGAGACAAAAGCTTAGAAACTATTGGACTGCTTACGGAGACGAACTCAAAGCGTGGGATTGGATTAAGAAAATACTAGAGGACGATAAGATAACTAAGGTAGCACAGAATCAAACGTATGATGTCTCGTGGTTACAATATAAAAAGGGAATACGTGTGGCAGGTGTGGTACATGATACCATGCACGCACAACATTCCCTTCAGCCTGAGCAACAAAAAGGACTGGGGTATTTAGGCTCCATCTATACTAACGAGGGTGCTTGGAAAACTATGGCTAAGTTTTCAAAGAGTACTAGGAAAGAATGATTAATATAAATGAAACGAGCTCCATACTTTTCGGAGTTACATATACCACATGAACTGGTAACTATTGAAAAGGAAGTGCGGCTGTGGAGGGCTGTTATAGATCAAGCTTTGATAGATTTTATGACTGATAATATTGCAAGAGAATTTCAAGCAAACAAAGAGAAGGCAAAGATTTGGTTGCGTGGTAAGTCAGAAGACTTTAGTGTCGTCTGTGAGTACGCAGAACTAAATGCCAAAGAAGTGAGGGACGAGATATATAAAATAGTAGGAGGAGAGAATGAGCTCTACAGATAAATACACAAGAGACAAATACAAATACGATAACTATAAATACACTAGCTTAGACAAGCAGATTGGTGGTGAGCATTATAAAAATTTTGTAATACAACCTGCACAGTTTACTAATCAAAACAGATTACCTTTTGCTGAAGGCAACGCCATCAAGTATATATGTAGGCATAACCTTAAGGGAGGCAAGCAAGACTTAGAAAAAGCTAAACACTATATCGATATGATAATAGAACGTGACTATCAATAATTAACATGGGAGACAAAAGCAATGGCGAGGATAATCAAGAACGTAGATATACAAAATATTGAACTCGATTCTGAACAAACTCTTTGGACGTATTGTGCATTAGACTGCGCCGTTACTCTAGAGATTTGGCAGAAGATTAAAAAAGAACTAGACGAAGAAACCACCAAGACATATCAGTTTGAATTAGATAGTCTCAAGCCTGCGATGGCTATGATGCTACGAGGATTGCGTGTGGACAATGATAAGGTTGTGAAAATGCGTGCCCCTCTCAAAGACAAGAGGCTCAAGCTAGAGCGCATGCTTAATCTATTTGCCAATGCGGTGACAGGTAAGGATCTAAATCATGCTTCGCCAAAACAGTTGATGGATTTATTCTATACACAACTGAACCTACCTCCCGTTATTGCATACAAAAAAGGTAAGCAAAAAGTTTCTACAGATAGAGAAGCACTAGAACATTTACGTTCAGAGTATCCTAGGGCAAGACCTTTCTGTAATACTATCATGGCACTACGTGACATTGATAAACAACTTAACGTATTAGAAACTACTAGGGATAACGACAACAGGATACGTTGTTCTTATAATGTAGCAGGCACTGAGACAGGCAGATGGTCATCATCAGAATCTCCTTGGGGTACAGGTACTAACTTACAAAACATTACGAAAGACTTGCGTGCAATCTTCGTACCTGATCCAGGTATGACTATGTTCTACGCTGACCTTGAACAGGCTGAGTCTCGTGTGGTTGCATACCTTACAGGTGATGAAGGTTACATCAATGCATGTGAGAGTGGTGACCTACATACTACAGTTGTTAAAATGGTATGGCCCAATATGGGTTGGAGTGGGGACGCGAAACAAGAGCGTGCTCTAGCCGACAAACCTTTCTACTTACACTATACCTTCAGAGATATATGTAAGCGAGCAGGTCATGGTACTAACTATGGATTGTCTGCTACCTCATTAGGTAGGCATTTAAAGATTAAGATATCACATGCTACAAGATTTCAATTACTATACTACGGAGGTGTGATACCTGTTGACTCAGTTGCTCGTTGGCATAAGCAAGATCCGCGTGGTGGCTTTGATGAGTTAGCTTCTTATGGTGTAGAGTTTGGCGATAAGATGAAGTATTTACGTATTCAAGGGGCATTCCCTGGGATACAGACATGGCACAGTGATGTGCTTAAACAGTTAGAAAAGGAGGGGGCACTGACAACACCACTAGGTAGACGCAGACAATTTTGGGGAAGACTCAATGATGCATCTACGTTGCGTGAAGCCATTGCCTATGTACCCCAGTCTACTATCGGAGACCTATTAAACATGGGACTCTATCGTGTGTGGAGAGAACTCGAAGGTAGAGGGGTACAGGTTCTTGGGCAAGTTCACGATGCTATCTTAGGTCAAGTGCCTACTGATAGGGTTGATGAACTTATGCCCGAGGTCATAAATTGTATGACTAATTCTATTAAGATGGGAGACCGTGAATTAATTATTCCTTCTGTTGCTGAGGTAGGTAACACATGGAAGGATCTAAAAGTATGGGAGAAACATGACTAGAATATATAAGGATTATATAGAAGCTTGCGTTGAAGCTAGTTCAGATAGTCCTATCCCTAAAATCTTTAGGAGATGGGCAGCGCTATCATCAGTCGCAGGTGCTCTGGGTAGACGTGTCTGGTTTCCTATGGCGAACTACGATATACGATCTAATATATTCGTTGTCATGATTGCTGGACCTGGTCGTAACAAATCTGTTAGCCTAGTCCTACCATATACTAAGATATTTAGTAAGCTAACAACACCGCCTGGATCACAACCTGACCATGAACAATTCAACTCAGGCTTAGATCAGTATGGCATGAGAGACTATCCTTTGTATTGTATACAAGATAGGATAACTCCTGAGAAGTTAGCAGTTGATATGTGTAAGTCTTCCCGTTGGGATATGAGATTGTCTACACCTAATGAAGAGTTTCATGATGGGTCTATGACGTTAGTAACATCTGAACTTGGTACATTCTTATCAAGGCATGAGAGATATTTACAAATGTTTCTTACAGATATGTGGGATAGTAAAGAAGAATACTCACATAAGACTAAGACATCAGGTGAATANATTATCAAAGGACCATGTTTNAATTGGATAGCATGTGCTACACCTGAGCAGTTTGTAGATAACTTACCNGAAGATGCTAGGTCTCAAGGTTTACTATCTAGAATTATTCCTGTGTTTTATGACGGTCCGAAAATTCCTCAGTCTCTTTTACAAAAAAGAATTGATGATCAGACTGTTGTAAATTTAAGAGAAGATCTATCAGAGATATCTAAGATGTACGGACCAGCCCACTTTGATCCTACTGCATTTGACAAGATCAATCAAGACATTGAAGCAGGTCTAACACCTGAGCCTACTGATCCTAACCTTGCGGAGTATGCCCAACGTAGGGTATCTCACTTTATTAAGATTGCCTTGTCTGTATCAGCATCCAATAGCCCTAGTAGAGTTATCACATGGGATCATTGGCAACGTACTAAAGACATTATGTTTGAGGTAGAAGAGCACATGCCTAAAGCATTGGCAGGTTTTGGTATGGGTAGGACTGGTAAGATTGCACAGGATATGAGTGTGTGGTTTAAAAATACTATGATAACTAACGGCAATAAGTATATTCACTTAAAGAAATTCAAGAGGGAGTTGCTAAGGAAGATACCTAACCCTGGCGAACTGGAACAAACAGTGAAAGCTATGGAAGATTCAGGCTACATTGAAGTAAAAGATGGGGTTGTTTTTCCTAAAGCACTTGAACACATTTGATCAGTATGATACAATGCAAAGTTCGACCCTCTACAAACACAACATTCTTAAAGGAGAAAAAATGAAAATAAATATAGACTACTCACGCGATAACCTCTTGACAACAGCAGGTAAAATGATACTGAAAGACAGGTATATGTTACCGACAGAGGCTAGTCCACAGGACGCTTTCGCACGAGCCTCAATAGCCTTTGCTGACGATGAAGCACATGCTCAAAGGTTATATGATTACTCGAGTAAGCTATGGTTTATGTTCGCTACTCCTATCTTATCTAATGGGGGCACCACAAGAGGGTTACCTATATCTTGTTTCTTAAACTACGTGGATGATTCGAGAGAAGGATTAGCAGATCACTACACAGAAAACATTTGGTTGTCTAGTATGGGTGGAGGAATAGGCGGTTACTGGGGAGCAATTCGATCACAAGGAATGGCAACCAGCATTGGTAACAAAACTACAGGAGTGATACCTTTCATGCATGTGGTTGATTCTCAGATGACTGCCTTCCATCAAGGAGCAACGAGACGAGGAAGCTATGCAGCTTACATGGATGTAGCACATCCTGAGATAATAGAATTTATTGAGATGCGTAAGCCAACTGGTGGGGACATACATAGAAAGAATTTAAATTTACATCACGGTATTAATATATCAGATAAGTTTATGGAAGCAGTACAAGATGGAAAGCCTTGGGATTTAATTGATCCACATACTCAACAAGTTATTAATACTATAGATGCACGTACGTTGTGGATTAAAATATTAGAAACAAGAGTAGCAACAGGAGAACCTTATCTTTGTTTTGTTGATACAGTTAATGAAGCACTACCTCAATCACAAAAAGATTTAGGTTTAAAGTTTAATCATTCTAATTTATGTTCAGAGATTACATTACCTACTGCTATGGATAGAACTGCAGTATGTTGTTTGTCTTCTACTAACTTAGAATTTTATGATGAGTGGAAAGACAATCCATTATTCATAGAGGATTTGGTACGTATGCTTGATAATGTTCTTGAACATTTCATAGCCAATGCTCCACAGTATATGTGGAAAGCCGTGAACAGTGCACGTCATGAGCGTGCTATAGGACTGGGGGCTATGGGTTTACATACATACTTCCAAAAGAAAGGCTTGCCCTTTGATGGTCCTATGTCTAAAGATATTAACCACAATATCTTCAAGCATATAAACAAACAAGCTCAACTCGCAAACTATAAGTTGGGAACTGAGAGAGGTTCCCCTTCAGATATGGAGGGCACGGGCAAAAGACACTCCCATGTGATCGCTATTGCGCCTAATGCATCTTCATCTATTATCTGTGGGGGTACTTCTCCATCGGTAGAACCTATGCGAGCTAACTCTTTTTCTCAGAAAACTTTGACAGGTACGTTTGAAATACGTAACAAGTATCTAGAGAAAAGATTGATAGAACTCAATAGAAACAATAAAGAAGTATGGAAATCTGTTACTACTAATGGTGGTAGTGTTCAACACTTTGACTTCTTAACAGAAGAAGATAAGCGTGTGTTTAAAACTGCTATTGAAATGGATCAGAATATATTAATAGAATTTGCAGGAGACAGGCAACAATTTATATGCCAATCGCAAAGCTTGAATATATTTTTAAGACCTGATGTCAACTCTAAAGAGTTACATCTAATACACTTCAGAGCATGGAAGAATAAAGTGAAGACTTTATACTACTTAAGAAGCCAAGCATTGAAGAAGGTAGAAAACTTAACAACAAAGATTGAACGTACAGTACGCCCTGACTTCCAAACAGAAGAAGAGTGTGTTGCATGTCAAGCGTAAATAACAAAGGAGAAATAAATGTCAGTATTTGAAGGACGAGAATATTATAAACCGTTTGAATACCCGTGGGCTTTCGAAGCTTACGATCAACAACAGAAGATGCACTGGTTACCCAGTGAAGTTCCATTACATGAAGATGTGAATGACTGGAACTCAAAGATGAGTGAGCCAGAAAAAAACTTAGTAAAACAAATCTTAACTTTCTTTACACAAGGTGATGTAGATATAGCACAGGCCTATATGGATGTGTATATACCCATGTTTAAAAAACCTGAAGTGCGTATGATGTTATCCGCTATTGCTACATCAGAGGCTAACCATGCGCACAGTTACTCTTTACTTAACGATACTATAGGTATGGATGACAGAGAGTACAAAGCATTTCAAGAATACAAAGAGATGGCAGACAAACATAATTATTTATGGGAGAGTAAGGGTGGTAATGATAATCAAAAAGTTATCAGAGACATGGCAGTCTTCTCTGCATTTGGTGAGGGCTTACAATTGTTTGGGTCATTCATCATGCTGTTAAACTTTCAAAGGTTTGGTAAGATGAAAGGTATGGGACAGATTGTTGCATGGTCTATCAGAGATGAGAACCATCACGTAGAAAATATGTTAAAGCTATTTCATACTATACTAGATGAACAACCAGAGCTTTGGAATGATGACTTTAAGAAGTCACTCTACGATATATGTAGGGATATGGTAACTCTCGAAGAGAAGTTTATTGACCTGGCATTTAACCAAGGACCTGTTGAAGGGCTGACTGCTGACGATGTAAAGAAGTATATACACTACATGGCAGACAGAAGATTACTACAGCTAGGACTCAAGCCTAACTATGGTGTCAAAGAAAACCCATTAGATTGGGTAGACTATGTAGTCAATGGACAGGCTCATGAGAACTTCTTTGAGACTAGATCAACTGAGTATGCTAAGGGTGCAGTACAAGGTAACTGGTCTGATGCGTTTTAATGTTGACAAATAGTATCAACTATGCTATACTTAATTTAATAAGTGGGGGGCACAAAGAACCTTTCGAGCCTTAGATGAAATATTTAAGGAAAGTTTGGGGATACTCAACTTCCACACCGAGTGAAGGGCAGATTGAAAAGTCTGCCCTTTTTTTATTCAGGAGATAAAATGAAACAGTTTACTTACCCACAGACCACACCATACGACAGCCTTGCAAAAACGCTATACCAGTCATTCACTAATTTCCAGTTGACTAAACGCTTCAAGTTTGATAGACTCTCGATCAAGGATAAGGACTATTGGAGAGCCTTAGCCGAGATATCCAAACGGGAGAAACTATGGAAAACGTAAAGAACAATGTGTTTAGTATGACAAGATTATCTATTGATAAGTTTATCAATATGTTTGAAACTAAAAATACTAGCGCGGAAAAAGAACTCGAACTGTTTGTCAAGAACGAGTATAAAGATGATTGGCAATGGGCATTAGCCTACTACAGAGACTTTAAAGTCTTTCCTAGAAACTACATCAAGTAGTCAATAGATCAGAGAAGCTGGGTAGTGAAAACTACCTAGTCTTGCTCTTTAAATTCATAGAAGAAATTGTTATCGTCACCTGCGGTATACTTAGATTTACTCTCAACACCATACTCAATAGTAGATACCTTGTAATCAGGGAACCTCATCTTCTTAGGTGATAAAGATTTGTCATAGAATATGACGCGGTTATTAGGCTGAGCAGCGAAGTATCCATTGTCTAATTGAATAATATTAAAAGACTTATGCTGTGTAGGTATCTCAGAATACCCCACATCTGGTATGTTGTACTCAGGATGACAACTATCTATGGTGTATAAATACTCACCAAAATAAAAATTCCCGTTAGGAGCCTTGTATTTACATTTACCTGACCCTACACTCACCTTTTGTATAATTGAGATGTGATAGCTAAAAGCGTCCCATAATTCAAGGTCTTCCAGCTGCATCTCTTCTTTGGTTTCTTTCCAAACGAACGCGGATATAGGAAGCTTATCGTATAAAGCGCCAGTCTCATAGAGATATGTCTCAAAGTACAGGGCTCTACCCTGTATAGACTTAACTGTTATCCATATACCTGGCTCGTATTCACCGTGCCCCTTCTCAAAATCATAGAGATATTCCTTCTTAACAAGGACTTCAGTCGGTGGTATGTTAGCTACAAGAAATGACATTAGTTTCTGTACTTATCTAATGTGTCAATAGAAAAAGTATCCACACAATTGTAGTAGAATCCGCCACCATCTTTAAATAGATCTTCTATCTCTTGAGATATATCAAATCCTTCAAACATACAAGTGTCAAAGCTTGCGTGTACAGGTTCACCCATAATTCTTACGCAACTCTTCTCTTCATATTCATCACCAGGTAAACAAAGTTGAGCAAGCAGTACCCACTTAAGCATCAGCTTGTGCCCTGATTATTGAAGAGAGTTCCTCAGCACGGTGCGGAGTTTGTTTACTCCACCTAGAGTCGAGCATCTCATCTGCCGCACCATTGTACTGAAGTTTGGATAAGTTCAATAAGAACTTCTTGAATTTCCTAACTCCGCTTTCACCAAGTTGGAATACCATTTCGATTAGAACTTCGAAAACCACTGCTCTATGCTCGTTAATGTGGATATCACAATCCGCAGCAATACGCATAGCGCCCTGGCTAGCATTTTCCAGATCGTGCTGAAAGGTATCTTCAAGCTGATCCACACTATATTCAATGCCTTCTTCATAGTCGTCCTCCTTTGTTATCAAATGGCCCCACCCTATCGTAGCCTTACCAAGTGAGTCTTTATAAATGAAAGATCTAAACCCTTCATGTTCTTTTATTCTCTCCTCTAAATTTTTTTTCATTACTTAGCAACTCCTTTTACTTTCTCAAAACTTCTAATGCCAGCCATTCCCAATAGAGCCATGACTAAAGGCATCAATGTACCCATGTCTAGTGCAGGTAACTCTTGTGTTTGTACATCGAATACTGCTAGAAAGAATATGAGAAAATTCTTAATGACATATTCCCATGCGATTGCGAGAGCACAGGAGAATCCAATGAGCGGTCTCCATGAACGCTGCAAGAAACCAGAGATACCACCAGAAGTAGACTTAGCATCTGCCAAATTGATTTGGCTCTGTGCCTGATTAAGTGTGGCTTCAATTTCTTTAAGTTTAATTTTTGCATTATTCTTTTCATCTTCACTTGTGTGAACAGAATCTATTATAGATCCTACTGTTTTAACAAGGCCTCCGCCTAATAATTTATCTAACATTATGTAACCTTCCTGTACTTCTTAACTTTCTTCTTAATGTTCTTAGGCTGTGCAACAAATTGTTTACCTTGGGCTTTACCTTTTCTTTTAGCAGCAGATGTTGCAGCATACTCACTAGCTGATAAACTCTTAATAGCAGATGAAGGTAAGTATCTCTCACCTGTCGCCTTCGGTCCTTGAGTAGAGGGCTTACCTGATTTGGTACGCCACTTCTGTTTAGTCCATGCCTTTAAACTTCTTTGTGGTTTTTTAAGACCAGGCATTAGAAACCTTTTTTATTTTTTTTCTTTGCAGGCTTAGTACAATCACATTGTTTAATGTGAAAGATAGTACAGATGACTGATCTAATATATTTCATCATGATTTATAACCTCCTCCTTTTGCTTTGTAAGACTTGGCTAACATCTGCGCTTTTCTTGCAGACCACTGACCAGGGGAACCCCCCTTGCCTCCAGCTTTTATCCTATTAAACAAAGCTTTCCTCATAGTAGGCTTGGTATAATTACCTGCTTTATTTACTGTTGATTTTTTTGCGGACATAACTAACTACCTTCTTCAGCTTAGGTGACATGCTAACAGGACCACCATCAGGCTTAACTCTTTTTTTACCTCGGTTCTTAATAGCTTTAAAATCTGCACCTGTTATTTTATTTTTAGGAGCAGCTTTATTTGCTATAGCTTTTTGCTTAGGAGATAATTTCTTACCGCCTGGGGCATTTGCTTTAGGTTTATTTTTGGTAGTCTGATATAGACTAGCTCTAGACATAGCCATTATTATCTAGCTTTGTTTCCTAGTTTAGTGTTAAGATATTTTCCTAAATCTTTTTTACCATCTTTGAATCCAGCCTTCTTAACTTCGTCCTTAGTTACAGCGGCGTACTTCTTACCATTGTATTCAAACTCTTTAACGCCAGCTTTCTTAGCGGCTTTAAAAGCTTCTCCAAAACTTTGCTTAGATTTATTTTCTTTTCCCTTTGTTTCAGTTTTCTTCTTCTTAGGTCCTGCCAAGTTTAATGGATCTGGTCCTGTCTTTTTAGTTGTATTCTTTTTTTTAACGCCTTCTGTCTTCGGGCCTTTAGATTTAACTACGTTACTTGTTGTTCTGTTTTTGGCTGCGCTAGAAATAGCCTTGCCTTTATTCTGAAAATATTTATTTACCATTTTATTCCTTTGTTGTTTGGGGGTTGTTATGAATCGTCAGATTCATCTTCCACTTTAACTGCATCCCCACCAACTTTTACAGTAGGTACAGCAAGCACTATCTCGTCTGTTATCTTTTCCATACAGATATTATAGCATTAGAGAAAGTTGTTGACAAGGGGTAAAAAACGTGGTAATATCCACAATCTACAGGAGAACTATACATGAAAAATAAACTAATCGACGCACTAAACGCGGTGATTTCTGCCAAAGGAAACAAGGCAGCAGCTGCCAGATCGCTAGGCATTCCGCGTACCACCCTAATAGAACGAATAGAACAGGCACAACTACAAGGGATTAAACCCACAATGGTGCCCCCTGATGCGGAAGCCGCACTCATAGAAAAACAATTCGAACATGATGCAGAGATGCGTATACTTAAAAGGCAGGTCGAAGTACTAGCCAAAGAGAATGTCTCACATCAAAGACTTAAAGACAGCCTCATCAAAGCTGATAAGCATGTAGCTAAACCACCTAAGTGGCTCACTAAATCTAGCCCTGCGAAGGGGGCACCTGGAGTACCTACTATCTTCTTATCTGATTTTCATTGGGGCGAAGTAGTGGACAAGGAAGCCGTGAATGGTATCAATGAATATGATAGAGACATAGCCTCACGTAGGTTACGTACAGTTATTGAGACTACCATTGACCTATGTACTAATCACATGGTTAACCCTAACTACCCAGGAATTGTAGTAGCTCTAGGTGGTGACATGATATCAGGAGATATACATGATGAACTAGCAGAGAACAATGATGGTTCTAATATAGAACACGTTCTTGAATTGATAGATCAATTGTCATGGGGACTAGAAAAGTTTGCTGATGTATTCGGTAAAGTATTTGTACCTTGTACATTTGGTAATCACTCAAGAACATATAAACAATACAGACATAAGCAAGCCGCCAAAACTAATTACGATTGGATGCTATACAATTTATTGTCTAGGCATTTTAAGAATGATGACCGTATACAGTTTCAAATTCCTAGTGGGTTCGATACAGTATATAAGATCTATGGTGTCAGTTACTTGTTGACACATGGAGATCGTTTAGGTGTAGCTGGTGGCTCAGGTATTGTAGGTATGCTTGGCCCTATATCTAGAGGTGTCCAAAAGATTAAGCAAGAGTATAACAATCAAAACAAAACTATAGACTATGTAATACTAGGTCACTATCACCAGTACATATCTCTTAAAGGTACGATTGTTAATGGCTCGACTAAAGGGTATGATGAGTATGCTTACTCAAATCGATTCGTATCAGAAAGACCTCAACAAGCTTTGTGGTTCACACACCCTGAGTATGGAGTAACCTTTCAAGTTCCTGTAGTAGCGGATAATACAGTCACCGCAAAATCTAAAGACTGGGTACAGTGGTCTAAGTAAGATCAATAAATTTATAGCCTCTGCCACACGGCAGGGGTTATAAACCTAAAGCTTTTTTAGTTTGTTCAGTTTTACTAAATCCTTTTACAGAGCTGTATTGCTTTAAGATAGGCATGTTATCTTTCAAGCCTGCCAACTCCAGCGCTTTTAAATCTGGTACATATTGCATATCATAAGTATGCTTAGCATTGTGTGTCATTATATCTCTTAACACTTTATTATACTCTTCTTGTAAGTTCATTAATTCTTCTGAATCTCCTCGTTTAGCAGCAGCTTGTCGTCTGATAATTATACTCTTTAATTTTGCGTTCATTCTTTGTTTATAAGGAAGAAGAGCATTCTGATATTTTCTTTGTAGGTATACTAGTTGTCTTCCTCTTGATACTTTTCCAGGTGCAATACCCATAGCTTGCATAGTATAATCATACCAATTTAAATCATCTGTAATTACTGTACCGTATTTACTTCGCATGATGCCACCCTTAGATGCAGCTCTAGATGTCTTAATTAAATTTCTTATTGCTATTGGAGTAGTTGATTCTGCAACGCTCCAGAATCCTTCGCCTTGTTTTACTTTTCTAATAGCTTCAGGAATGTCTCGAAAGAAAATAGCACCAGGAGCACCTGTTCCGTCTACAGGATTTGCTCCGTTAGTTAATCCTAATGTATCTAATAAAACTCTACCTTGTGTTGAATATGGTATTTGACCATAACCCAATCTACCTGCAATGTCTATATCAAAGATAGCGTTTAATGATCCATTCATAAATGCTTCAGTCATCTTAGGTCCACTCGAATGCTCGTTAACCATAATACGTAATTCGTTTTCTATATCTCCGTCAATACCTGATACTAACTTTTTAATTTCATTATAAATCCAAGCAGCATCATCTGCACCTGGTAGTCCCATTACTCCTCCAGTTATAAATATCATCAACAGCATCCTAGCTAATACTCTTCTGCCTGCTTTCTTAGCTTCAGGAGTCTTACCGTCTAAGGCCATACGAGACATAAGAGAAAACATCTGTGTAATATAAGTAGCAAACAAAAATACAGAACCACCTAAGCCACTGCGCATTATGTATGGTTTATTTTTCTTACCATACTCACCAAAAGATTCTTGAATAACTACCTTAGCTAAAACTTCTGCGTCTACTTTACCGTTGTTCAATGATACTAAAGTATTAAATATCTCATTACCTTGATATAATTCTAAAGCCTTTTGATAAGCATCAGGATTATTTAACAAAGTTTTATATAAACCAATAGCCGCAGTCAAACGAGCAGTAGTTTCTGCTGTATTAAATGGGCCTGCTACTACAAGTCTGTCAAACAAATTAAAAATCTTTGCTCTCTGTGTTTGCTCATCACTCAAAGTAGAATCTGTAGGCATGCCTGCTTCTTGCATAATTGAATTAGGATTTACTAATCCTGCAAAGACTAAGTTCTGTACAAAAGGCTGAATATCTTTATCTAATAATGAGTAATCAAATAGCCCCTCGCTAGTCCCTCTGTATTTAATAATTTTTCTTACATCATTAAATGCTGTTGAAAGATTTTTTGAAACTATGGCGGAGTTAGCAAACTGAGCTATGATAGGTCCTGTAAATTGTATTAAAGAAACTAACTGAAGCAAGGCTGAAGAAAAGTTACCACCTAAATACCATCTAAAACCTAAACGCCTAACAGCTGCCCACTCTTCTTTAGGACTAGACACATACTCATAGTAGTCTTCAATACCTTTAGCTAATATGTTGTTGTCAGCTAATCTAGCATTCTTTGTTGCCTTGTTTTTTGCTCTAGTTATTAACGGGTCATATACTATAGACGAAGAAAACTCACTAGTAGTTGTAATAAAGTTGCTGATTGCTTGATCAAAGTTTGTACTGAATCCACGTACACCTCCTATTTCTTTTCTTCCCTTAAAAAATAATTCAATACCTCTCGCAGATGTACCGCCTAGTTTTCTATTAATTTCTTTGCGTATCTCTACATATTTTTCAGAACTTTTATCTGTTAAATTTTGTGCAATCATATCCATAGCCCCAAAGTCTCTGTCTAAATTAGCACGCATCTCATCAATGTTTATTTCTGCTGGCTGTGTCACCTCGTACTCAGAACCATATTTGTTTCTAAGATTGTTATATATATCTACTATTCTTTTCTTATCGCTGTGCACGTACTCTACAATTTTTCCGTCAAGTTTGACTGCCACAAAATGTGTACCAAATCTTTGTAAAGGAATGTAATCTGTTTTGTCTAGTTCAAGAGAACGCGCAAGCAATGCTTTAAATCCTGCTAGTCCCGCTCTTTCATTTAAAGCTTGATCTGTTTTAGTCAGTAGTACGTTACTGACTAATTCTAATTCACTAGCAGATAAATTAGCGTTTGCCTTTTTAGTAGTTATCTCTTGCAATAAATCTATAAACTGAATCATTTCTCTTGGTGGTATTTGTTCAAGCGCAGGTGAGTAAACTTCTGGGTTATTTAAATCTCCCATCTTGTTGACCATGTTTTGTACAATAGGGTTGTCTGGAAATTTTATAGACAAAATTTGTACCACTACTCTTATGTCTTCAGTGTATTGAGTTAACGCACTATTCATGTATTCTTTCATAGATAAACCTAAAGCCTCTTGCACATCTAAATAAGCTTCAGCCATTTCCCCCTCTAAGATAACTGTTTGCCCTGCTGTTACTGTGCTATCAACACCTCTACCATTCTCAGTAGCTACAAAAACTAATTGTCCTTGTTCATTGTATTGAGTTCTTGCTCTTGCATTTCCTTCAGCATCTGGTTGTTGAGATATTTCCATAGCTTGAAAAAGTTTTACCTTATTATCTTTATTCCTAATAAGTTGATTAAAGTTTCTGTTTAATATCATAACCGCTTGGCTCTGTAACCTACTAACATACTGCTCTTTCATTCCAATTAAACTGTATAACTTAGCTACCGTTCCATATTTCATACCCCAAGACCTAGGGTGAGTAATATATTTACCAAGTTTTTTTAGCGCTTCAAATCTATTGTCTATCATATCTTCAAAACTATCTTTGGTCTTACCTATTCTTTGAAGTATAGCACGCATTTTACTTACACCAGAATGTACTTGTTGAGTACTAGGTGCCCCCTGATTAAGCTTAGAGTCAGTATCATCTGAAGTAGGATTTTCTGCATTAGCTGCATCACCTTTACTTAAAGAATATTTAATTGTATCATCAAAGCTTTGAGTTTCTATTAACTGTTTGTTAGCATCAAAAACTATTTGAGAGTCGTAAGTATATTCTGTGTTAAATAAAAGATCGCCTTCTTTTACAGGTACTTCAACTGCGTTTCTGTATACAATACCATCATGTCCCTTTTGTTTAAGTTTTCTTAGGATTGTGTCAAGCAGGATTACTTTATACCCCGCATTTTTCCGAGATACCTCTACTTTTAAAGCGGGTGACCTTTCAGCCAATGCATTTTTTTGTTTTTCTTTTCTAATTTGGTCAGATAAATTATACAAATCATTTGCTTCTTTCTGAGTAAAGATAGGTGTTAAAATGTTTTCTCTTGGTACTGATATGTCTACAGTTGACTGATTGTATTTTGTATTAAAAG
>JGI24004J15324_10000152_pt1 | contig 26381 bp, 28 predicted proteins | sample LinPmetageLP32_FD_15324 | JGI IMG/M metagenome (IMG submission 15324)
AGAACTAGACTGATTTTCTCTCAGAGTTAAACACCTGGATACAAAATAATCCAAAGAAAAATAATCTGAACTAAATGCATCTTAGGTGTTTAACTTCCAGGACAAATCAGTCTTATATAATAGAGCAAACAGACAATGTGTTTTATAACTGGGGACAACATGTTCGACTTCAAAGAAACAATCTGTTCTTTCCAGTGGATGTTCCTGATGTTAACAAGACTGGACATAGAAGAAAGCTACAGACAAATCATAGTAGAAGACATCGCTGATGCAACAACATTCTTATTTACTCACGGAGATTATAACTAATGATACTTTCAATCCACACTATTCTAGATATCGTAACTGAAGTTTCTGGTTCAATAGACCCCAGGAACATTGACAACTAGTTTGTTAGGTGAGAGTCAATCAGGTTCTCATTCTTGTAAATAGACATTAGACATAGACATTGTGACTGGGCTACATACCTCCTTACAATTACATCTTCTTACTTTCATTCTTCGTTCGTTCATTGCTTAGTATGTAGCCCAGTCATTCCTCCTTAAATAGAAAGCCTCACTAACTTAAATGCTAGTGAGGCTTTTTACTTATCGTTTAAAGTAGCTAAGAACCGCTACAACAACGACGAACTCTAGGAATATTACGTCTCTTCATTATGCTTTCCCTGTTGCTTTCATGTGTTTGTATACATCATAGGCTGATGAGAACTTAGGCTTTGCCTTGGTGCTTGGAGTTCCAGTTGAGACCTTCATCCCAGCATCCTTGATAGCAGCCTTGTACTGTGCTAGCTCAGAGTTCTTCTTCTCCATAGCAGCACTGAACTCTTCACCCTTGATCCTGAAGTAAGCATCTTCAATAGACATGTCTCTCTCTGTAATAAGAGTAGCAATCTTATCCTTGTAACTTGAGAGGTCAGGGTGCTGGGCTTCAAAGGTCTTGACCTGTTCCAGTCTAGTAGCTGCTTGCATCTTCTCACGAGCGGGTGCCAACATCTTCTCTAACTGGGTAGCCGCCTGTGCCTCAATGTATGTCTTCAGACCTTCTGGGTCATACAGATCAATGTTCTCAGGTAGGTGGGCCTTCTCTTTAAAGTTCTGTGCAGAGTTCTCTAGAAGTGTACGCTCTCTGTTTTCTAATTCCTTACGACGCTTAGAGATATCAGTAGTCTTTCTCTGGTAATCAGATCGTAGGTTTTGAATTAGCTTCTTAGCATCAGAAGGAAGTCCTTCCAGTACCTTGTTATAATCCAAGCCTGTATGATTCTCTGTCTTGTACTCATCACCAGTCAAGTGCTTATCAATCAAATCATCTAGGCTTAGCTTGGCGGTTGCCTTCTTGTTTGCAGCAGATGCCGCACGCTCTTGCTTCATCTCTTCCATACGCTCTTCTCTTTGCAATATACCACGAGGCTCTGAGCGCCTCTGTAGGGACGGCTTAAGGGTAGGCGTAGGGTTTGTATCGTTTGAACTTGTCGTCGCTCCTGAAGGGCCTTCTGGCGTCTGTGGGAGTGAGGTGCTCGTTGTGTCTGACATGTAAGTGGTTTCCTTTATAGTTGGTTCAGTAAGATATCTAGCTCGGAGCCCTGTTCAGGTGCCTCCTCTGTGACAGCCGGCTCTTCGGCTGCTGGTGCTTCTGCAACGACATCAACAGTCGGCTGCTCTGCACGTAGGAATTTAACAAACTCCTTGTTCTTAAAGAGGGTATCAATCTCAGCAGTGATACGAGCGAGTACTCCATCATCTGTAATCTGAGAAACCTCAAAGGGCTGCATGACTACCTCTTCAGGCATCGTGCTAGCAAAGGTATCAACAGTCTGCTTAAGAGCCATGAGGCCACGAGTAAGCTGGTCAGGAAGCGGAGCCCCCTTGATATCCTGGAAGGTAGTTTCAAGTTCGAACTCCACTTCCATTTCTTTGTTGATCTTATTGATGAGTGTGGCCAAAGCCTTCTGTCTCTTAGCACTGAACGTGCCGACCGGAGAAGCAGCCTGCATTACATCAGTCATCGCTCCTTCAGCTTCTACTAGTAGGCCTTCGGCCCCGGCCATAGCAGCCTGTGCGCGACCTTCAGGGGTCGTCTCTTCTGTCTTCGCCATGATTAGTTACTCCTTTGTAAGTATACAATTGCATTAGCTAATGTTTCAGTGTCGTCCTTGAAACGACCTAACCCAATGTTGCAGTCACAACATAGAAGACCTCTAACTTGTCCTGTCGTATGACAGTGATCAACATGAAACCTTTTTGTTTCGGACTGGTGGATGCCACAGATATCACAGCATCCCTGTTGGTCAGCAAACATTTGGTTGTAATCTTCGATAGTCAGTCTGTAAGTTTCCCAAAGGTGGCGCGAACGTCCTGTGCGGGTACGTTGTTTGTCATACTGACGTTGCTTACCTGGATGCCTCTGGTAAAAGTTCCTTTGAGCACAAGCACTGGAGCACCACTTGGCGTCCTTGCGCTTAGCCTCGTACTCTTCGCCACACTGTAAGCATTCTTTAATCATCTCGCTCCTTGTTTATCTTATCAAGTGTTGGCTTAGCCGGGGAGATATCGCTCCAGAAAGCTTCAGTAGCTTTGATACGAGTGTTCGCACAGCCATCTCTGTCTGGCTTATCCAAATCATATTCAACCATCTTCTCAAAGAAGTGATCGGATTCTTTATCTGCCTTTTCTTGTGCTTCTGTTTGTGAAACCATCTTGTCAGCAGCCCAGTTCTTGGGCATATCTGACTCACGCACAAGACCACGAGCCTTGAGCACACGCTCCTTGTGAGCCTCACCGTAGATGGTTTGCTTAAGGTTGCGATCGTAATACGTCTGATGGCTAAGGCCTTCCTGCCAACTGGAAAGATTAGACTTGCACAGGTTGGGCGCAGACAGTTTTAAAACAAACTCCTCACCCGTCTCTGGATCGTAAAGCTTAGCCGGCCGCTTAGAGTGTGGCCCAATCCATTCGGAGATACGACCAGTCTCTCTGCCCTTGAATTCAAAGATAGGCATTAGCTCTGCTCCAGCATCTGCTCAGCCATCATACGCTGTGCCTGACCTCTGATCTGTCCGGCTGCTGGCCCACCCCCGACTGGAATGGCTGGCTCTTCTACAGGCTGATCCTCGCCCTGCGCAGTCATACCTTCTGGTGCCTGTGGTGCCTGGGCTGTGTCACCAAAGGACTGTGGCAAGTCAAAGACATTAATGATGTAATCTCTTAGAGCATCAGGTGTAACACCTAGGCTGGGAAGAACACCGATAAGCTGCATGACTGCTGAACGTTTGACAGCAGAAGCAATAGGCGTTGATGCCTGGTCTGCATAAGCATATCTGAACTTACCTTCGAACTGCTCACGCTTAAGGACAACAGGCGCTCTGTCAATAAGAACAACTTCTTTCATGTCCTCATCCTCACTTGTCATAATCATGTGATAGATGAGAGACTGATATACCTCGCCGATCATCTCAACACTGCGATGGAAGAAGCGTGCCATCCGGCCAATCTCGTTAGCTGAATATTGGGTTAGGGCTGCAACCTCAGTAGCGGAAGCACCAGTGGCCTGACCTCTAGTGAACGGAGCCATGACGGTTCCACGCTCAAGGTCTGAACGAATCTCTGCCTTATAGATTTGGTAATCAGGAGAGAAGGTTGCTTGTGCAAGAGGTACGAGTACGTTCCTAGCATCTACATCAGGTGGCACATCAAGCTCTACGATTGACATGTCCCTGTTCTCTGCTAGAATGCTTGCCCCTTCCTGGTCGATGGCTCCCTTGCGTGTGACATAGACACGAGCGTCACGGCGGATACCATTCGCCCAGACCGTTCTCATGTTGTTGATCTCCCACAACTGGTCGTAGACACGACCAAGAGAAGAGTAACCACGGAGCGGTGAGTCAGGTGAGTAAGACAGGTACACTGGAACCAATGGAGATAGTGGTGACCCATCCGGCTTACGGAAAGGAATAGTGTTTGCCTTGAATATAATCTTATTTGCACGCTGTGCAGATGGTGAGTAGATAATCAACTCATCAGATTCGAAGTCGTAGATCTCAATAATCTCTACGTAGCTTAGCAAGTGAGAACCATCGAAGTCGGCAGAAGAAGACTGAGTATCAAAAGTACTGGTGTTCTCCACACGAGTGTTGAGATACTCTTCCTTGACGACAGGATCAAACTTGATTCCTGAAAACTTTTTCTTTGCTTGGCTGTAAGGTAGGAAGTAACGGTGTCCTACAAAACGAGAGTCAGTCCATTCCTCTGCATCGTGGTCAACAATAACATCCCACGGATGAACGGTGCGAATGTCAACAGAGTCCAGGATACTATCGCTCTCTTTGATTGCTAGCTTGAAGAAGGAGAAGGGGTAGATAAGCGAGTATCGTAGTCCTCTCTCTGCCACTACAACCTTGTCATACAAGAAGCGATTAACGCAAGCCTGCATTACCTCTTCGTTGCCAATGCCCTTGGCATCTGGTCCAACGGTTAGTGCTGGGGTCTTGCTGTACAGAGAAGCCACGAAGCCTTCCACATAAGCATATCCGTCCGAAGTATTAACGGTAACATTGCGGTCGACCATAGACGACTGGGAAGATTCAAACATCGTTCCCATGTATGCCTTTGAATACGCCGTCATCCGGGAGCGCTCACGATCCCAGTAGTTCCTGTGGTGTGACACAAGATATTCTATTTCTCTCTCGTTCATGATTATCGTCTCCCTATATTGAGTCTTCGACCGGCGTGTAATGGATTAGCAGTCCGGTCTGGTGTCTTGTTAGGTTTGATCGCGTCTGTCATCCACCGGTCGTAATCTGGTAGAGGCATGCGAACATCCTTCAAATGGTACAAGCCAATAGCGTAAGCCATGCAACGGTCATCATGGTACCCATCAGGTGCGCTTGGAGCTAGCCCCTTCAATGACCGTACAAGCATTCGCATTTCGTTGTATGTAGGTTCGTCTAAATAAGTGATCATACCTTCTTCCAGGTATGTCTTAAGCAGTTCGTAAATTGTAATCTTGCTTTTGGCTGTTGTCTTAAATGCTCTGTAGTTGGTCCAGTTGTTGAAGTGAAGCACTTCCTTGAAGGCATGGCCGTGGTTGTTTTCTTCAAATGCAATCATTGCATTGTATCGCTTTGCCAAGTTCATACAAGCGATTGCAAAGTCATTAACACTCATCTGGTTAGATGATACGACTGCTACCGGTGCAGAGGTTAAGCGGGACAACACCGTCCCCACAGAGTAATCTCCTCCTCCGCCTCCAGCTATGTCGACCCCCATCACATAGTTGTCCTTGGTGGAGTGCGGCGAGATTACCTCTACGGTGTTGTCCGCTATCTTAATCTTTTGCACTATCTCAAAGTGGTCATCATGGAAGTAGTTATCTGCTGCCATGGCATAGGCTTCTTCAATGCAGAGTGGGTACTCACGCTTGAACAAACGCACGTCTTTGATTTCTTTTATCTTTCTTCGTCGCCAAGAGATCTGCTTAAGGTCTAGGCCATGCTTCTTCATGATTGATTCTTCATCATCAGTAGCAACGAATTTGTATTTGCTGGAATGTAAAGGTGCTCTATACTGTGGGAACGAAGACCACGGCAAGAAGATGGTGTGCCAACCATCGTCCTTTGCTATAGCAATCTTATGCAGTGCATCCCCGAAGTGATTAGCAGTTGATTCTAAAATAAGTTTTCCAGCATTGACCGAGGCTAACGTTGACGCAAGCCAGTCTTCTGGGTTGTCATAGAATGCAAACTCTGTGGCATGTACAGAGTTGAGAGTATAGCCACGGTCAGATGCATCCGACTGGGCGCTCATTGCTATGATGCTTGTGTCTGTGGAGTCAAAGGTAATACGGTGCCTGTTGATACTAGACTCTCTCTTGAGAGGATCAGGCAGGCCCTGATAAAACCTTTTATCAATGCGCAGGATCTCGTTTGCTGAGCCTTGCTTGTTAGACACAACAACAGAGTTGATTGTTCTGTGGCTGGTGTATGCTTCCCAAAAACAAAAAGCACGAACGACAGTGGTAATACCCATCTGCCGCGCCTTGACGATCGCAACTCTGTTATACTTATGGAGAGCCTTAATAATGGTAATCTGTTCTGGTGTCATTACTTCACCGAACTGAACGAGGTTACCTTCCTTGTCCTTGATCCATAGGCGCGCTATGAACAGTACAGGGTCTTCAAGTATCTCTGCTAAGCTGTAACGTTTACTCGTCGTGCTCATCTTCGGTTTCCGAGTGGGTGCGGATCTTAGTATCAACACGCTTCGAAACGGAGATAAGCCATTCATCTATTGGGGACTTGCCTTCCTGGTTCTTAGTCATTACACCGCGAAGAAGAATTAGAAGCTGAATGAGATCGCTAAGCTTAGCGGTCTTCCATCCTTCCTCATCGAACTTCTTAATCATCGATGCTATGATAAGAGCAACTGACTTCTCAAACTCGCCTTTCTTGATGCTACGAATAGCTATCTGGGCGTTGCGTGTGAGGTCGGGCTCGCCATCTTTCTTTGCCATATGAATACTCCGTTGCTTCTATTCGACACGTTTGAGGAGATTAGCTAAAAGCTTCTCCTCTCGGCGCGTGAAGTCGTTGCCTTCTACAACTACAAAATGTTTGTCAATAAGTCCCGATACAGAGAGGTCCACTTCAATCATATTAACGAACGGATTAATGACCTCTCTGTACCACATTGCGCGAAGCCGATGGTCCTGCTTCCAGCGCTCATCTAGTCTATGGACATATTTGTCAATGATCTCTTGACTGTATTCCTTGGACATCTGCATTACCTTTAAGTTTTGTTTGGCAACGAATAAAGATCTTTCTGATCTTCTCGTAAGAGCAGCTTCTTTCTTCGGCTAGAACTCTTAAAGACTTCTTCTGCTCGGCGATACCATAGAAGATAACCTGCTCTTCTTCTGTTAGGTTAGCGTCGATAAGGTCACAAAGGGATTCGTACCTGATTCTCGATTCAGCTTTCTCTTGGTGTGACTGAACTTCCATAAGACTATTATAGATGTTGGGGTTGAACGATACCGTCTTAATCCAATCGTCATACAACGGACATTTAATAACCTCCTCCCAGTTGGAGCAGTCATCAAATCTGTCTGTGTGTGTCTTTCTTGGCTGTCTTTTTGTCACGCTTCCATACTTTCTTTTGTGCATGATACACCTCCTTACTTATGTAATTAGATAGTACCATGCCCAAAAGTAAATTCCTAGTGTTATTTCTTCTTACCGAAACCTTTTGTCACCTTCTTCTTCTTGGGTTTTGTCATCTTTTTGACTTTGCTCTTTGTACCGTATGCCATTATTTCTTTTTCCTTTTAGGTTTGAACCCTGCTTCTTTTCTTTTCATCTGTTCGTATGTCTTAGGATCAATAGTGCTCTTGGACTTTGATCTGCTTTTGCCTGCTTTCTTGCGCTTGTTTATGTTCGCGTATAATCCTTTCTTCGGCATCACTTACTTCCTTTAAGTCTGACGACTGCATCAATGACTGACTGCCCACCAATGTAGAGTGCTGACAAGATGACCCAATCGCTAGAGTCAATGCTGCCGGCAGCCATAAGAGCAGTAGCACTTGCCCANACAAGAAGCTTTCTGCTGACCAGTTTGGATAATCCTTTGTCGATAACCCCACTCACCGTTCCTCCTCTAGTAGTTGTCTGTAAGCCTCAGCACTTAAAAGATCCTCGATGGTCTTATCAGTATCAGGGCTGGGCTTCATCTGATCCATACCAGATCTACGGTCTAGGTCTGCTTCCCTTACGCCAAGCATAGTCTCGTAAGCCGTCATGTCCTCTTGTGAGGGCGGTGGGCTTTGGATTGCACTTGACCCTGTCGCTAGGTCTAGAAGCGCCCTAAGGATGCTCATAGGCAGCATGACAGTCTGTTCTTTGTCTGCGTCTAATATATCTTCTCTTGTGTCTGGCATGATATTAGTTTCCTGTTAGGCTTGATTGTGGATCGTTAGGCACCTTGACTAGTCTGTAGTATGCAGACACATCACAGTCACCAGCCATTGCCAACATGATCTTNATNTCAGCACCAGCAACCGCAGCCAATGAAGCAGTCAAGCAAGACTGCAAACGACCGGGTGTAGCAGCATCATCGAAGTGATAGGCTGAACCATACGCCCACAACACATTAGCATTTGTTTCATCATCGTCTGGAGCAACGACATGGTTGCCATAGAAGACTGAATCAGTTGTTTGAGTTGTAGAGTTTCTGTCAGAAGAACCGTATGTTGCGGCTGCAAGCAATGTGGTGTTACCCATTCGCAATACTCCGGTTGATAGAACCGTGTTTGATGGACCATACACTCCAACATAACAAGCCTGCTTGGCTGCATCTGATGGATCGTTTTCACCAAACTTAAACCAGACATCAACACCCAAGTACCTGCCGCTTGACCAGTCAACATCTTCCCCGGTGTCTGGATCCACAACATTCCAAAGACCAATGTAGCAAGCGCTTACAATAGCCATTGACGGGGATGCCGCAGCACCACGAAAGTTAATCTCTGGTAAGTCGGCACTGTCTGCAATAGACTCCTTAAGGCTGGTCACCCCAGCCTCTGTTTCTATATCAGAAACCATCAGTCTTTTCCACGACGTGTTGACCGGGGCGACTGAATAAGGGCGGTCAGCATGTGCGCAGTTGACTGGTGCGACAGGCATTAGCTAGCTCCTCTACGGAAGAACAATGTGGCGCTGGTAATATCCATGCTAGCTCCGGCGTCTGCTTTGAAGAACAGATGTAATGTCGCTGCACTTGTTGAAACAAACGGAAGACCGATAGAGTAAGCAGTCGCACCTACACCGGCAGATGTCTTACCTGCTGAGATGGTTGCTTCTGTGTCTGGGATAAGTATACTATCCCCTGCTGCGTCTTCGGCTATAGCAATAGTAAGCTTTGCGGCTGCGCCCTTGGAGGCGAATCGCACTACTAGGTAGTCTGGAATCAATCGAACGGAACTATCAACTAACGTTGGCAAAGTGACCGAAGCCGCCTTGGCAACGCTGAATCCTGTTGCAATATTAACTGAAGCGGAAACATCAAAAGAGAGGCTTCCAAGCTTTGGTGCTGTCTGTACGGTACCCATGAGAAATACTCCTTATTTCATTGATTTTTTGCCCTTGCACTTCCACCGTTTCCGGCTGAGGTTCAATGGGCTATTCGGGTCTTTAGCTGCATTTGGGAACTTCTTCTTCTGCGCTGCTGACCTGGCACAATATGAGTCCCCTTTCTTTGTACCAGGTTTAACTCTCTTCCCACCATCTTTGGCTTTGCCAGCCTGACCATAAGAAACTTTCTTCTTACGACCGGTCTTCTTGTCCTTAACGACCTTTACTTTGGCTTTACCTTTGGCGGGCTTAGGCACCTACTTCCTTCCTCTGAAATCTTTAACATCCTGTTCAAACATTTCTTCAGATTCCTTGTCTGGGAAGACAGGCGGATCAGACTCCATTGCTTTGAACAAAGCGTCAAGTGCTTCGCTTACTTGCTTCTTCGCAGACTCAAGGGCGGTTGGTGGTGCTGGTTCGCCTTCAATCTGATACGATAAGAATGGTCCGTGGCTTTGATCAGCAAAGATTTCTATAAGCCTCTCACCTGGACCACTTTCTGCAAAGCCTTCTGTTAAATCAAAAGGAAATGCTTGCATTGCCACATCATAAAAGGCTGCGCTAATCGTGCCTTTCTTGAATGCATCTTCAATTGCTTTAGGCTCTACAGGAACATCCCTCTTTTCAAGCTCCTTTGCAATGTTTTCTCTGCTGATAATCTTAGGTGCCATGTTAGTTTCCCCTTTCTTTAATCATAGTCTCAACGTTATCTAATTTAACTTTAACATCATCAAGCTTTTCGTCTATGCGTATAAGAGAAGAGTTGACACCAACCGCTTGCTCGCGGAGAGCTTGTATCTGTTCCTCATTTTCGTCAATGCCAACAGCCTGTGCCTCTAANAGGTTTAGTCTGAAACCGGTTGTGTAATAGAAACCGGTGAGTNCGACGAATACGCCAGCGACAGCCAGCATTGATTTTATTGGTAATTTTAGTAATTCCATAAGAGTTCCCTCACTATATTAAACATATTGTCTATCTTAACTCTTGTCCGATCTCCCGGCTTAGAGTCTGTTGGCGTTGTGCTTCATCTTGCATTTGCTCCATGCCCACAACACCTGTGGCAACGCCGATGTCCCACCATGGCGTACCGGTACCATACCGCGTTGGATCTCCATCCACCTGNGGGACCAGGATGTCTGACCATTCTCGTACNGGTCTGTCCAAACCAGCCAAGAGAAGTGCGTTGCGGAATAGTAAAAAGTTCTTTCTTGCTACCTTGTCCTTCCTATTTACAGCCCATTCAACACCACCGTAAGTTGGCTTGCCTCTTCGTGGCGCCTTTCCAACAATGTTGAACGTAGTCTTGAAGGTTTCCCAGTTGCCTGTGGCTACCAAGAAGTTAATGTATCCTGGGTTGACATACGTGCCGGCTGGACTGACATCCCCAAACGCTACCTCATACCCTCCGGCTGTGAGTGGCGTTCTGAGGACAGGGTCTGTCTCGCCTAGTGCTGTTAGCCCTGCTTCTGCAAGAGAGCCAGAAAGGCTAGCCTCGCCTGCCGCAAGTGCCACAAAGTAAGAGGACACAGAAACTAGGTCGTCCATGGCGTCAATCAAAGGAACATCTGGACCATACAGTGCGAAGCGTAGTCTTGTTTCGGGATCTTCGTAGATACCCATCATGACTTTGGAGTTCTTATACTTGGTCATGAACGGAGTGTAGCTTTCTTCTTCATCTGCCGGCAGACCACGAACAAGCTTGTACTGCTGCGCTAGTCTGGTTGGGTTGTTTAAAATGTTAGACAGTAGCACGCGGAAAGACTGTGCTCTGAAAGAATAAATCCAAACACCCTTCATGACTACGTCTCTTTCAAACTTGGTCAAGTTGTTGTAATCAAACAAAGCCTCTCTTGCCTTCTTGATCGCGTCAGCCTCTGTTACTCCATCTCGTAAAGAACTTAACAGAACGTTAACACGGAAGTAGTTGTCAGTAGCTGATGCGAACTCTCCGAAGACAGTACGACCAGTAGCACCGGTTACAGCTAAGGTCTTGTCGTATATGGCGCGAAGAAAAGTTAATACCGGCTCGGAGCGACCAAACTCACCAAAGTTCTCACCAGTCCAGCGGACAAGGTCTTCGAAGATCTGGTTTGGAATCTCTGCTTTTACCTGTGAGATCGAGATGTTGTTTTCTTGCACAAGGTCAGCAACCTCACCAACCGTGTACTTCTTTCCAGTCGGTGTCTCAACCAATACCTTTGTGGGGTTGCCTACTGGGATGACGCCACCAAACTCAAAAGAGTATAGGTGTTTAAGAACTTCCGTTGCACCTTGAGGCATTGCTGACCGTACAGCGGCCTTGGCACCTAGTGTGGCTAGCACAATGCTGGGAGCGGAGAGCACGTTAACAATGTGGTACTTGGGGTTCAGCATCATGTTGCCTGCTAGGATACCACCCTTGGTAATGTTACGAACGTAGCCAAAGGAGTTATAAAGTTCTGATGCTGTAAAGTTTCCTATGCGTCGGGCCAACCTTGCGTAACCTGGAGAGGTGTCGGTCATGACAGACAGGGACTTTTGTAAGGTCTTTGTTTGCTCCAGGAACACATCCAAGTCTCTTGTTGACAGCGCTGATACTACCTCTCCGAGAGACTCATCAATCGGTACCCATCTTTGGTTAACCGTTAGATACCTTCGTACTAGGCTGCTGTCGTCTAGGATACCCATTATGTCTGCGCGGATAGAATCTGGTCTGTCGAATGCATAGAGAGGAAGATCCTCAACTGCTTTAACAAAAGAAGAAGTGTTGTCCTCTGCAATCTGCTTAGACACAATCTTAGTTTCTAGCGCATCAAAGTAAGCACTTACACGCTCTGGAGGTATGTTGCGACTAATTGAGCTAGCATATGTTTCATTAAAGATCGTGTTAACGAAGACGTTGTTGAAGAAAGTTTCTTTAAACAGTTCTGATAAGAAGCTTTGCGCAGCACCATTTGAAAACAATACCTGCTCTGCAACCCTAGGTGCTACCTGATCAAGTTCGCGTAGTGTCATGAGTACTTCTGACTCTTCGATTACTTTACCGAATAGCCAACTCTCTACATTAGTTGGGTCGACACCTTGTGCTACTGCAACCCTATCTTTGAACGCTTCACGAAGAAGGTCTAGTGCGTCTCCCTGTGTACGGATCATAGCCTCGGCAGAAGCCGCGACAACAAAAGCAACCTGACGAGGATTGAAGTCAACGCCTCTCTCCAAGCCTCTTGCTTCCAGTACTTTAGTTATTGACAGTGTGTCAGTCCAAGTCAACGTTGAATCCAACTGCGCTATCCAAGAGTTTAGGATTGCAGGCAGTGGCCTTTCAAAGATCTCTGGATGTAGCTTGGCAATATCTTCTGCAAAGTCATTGACGATCTTAGTTCGCTTGGCAGACACGAGAAGGTTTGCAATGTTAGAACCTGTCTTCTCTGGGTTTAGTCTCCATACCGGCATGTTGTCTGCGGTGATAGAAGGGAGTATATTACGCACTGAAGGCTGTATAGTGTCAACAGACTTGCCCGACAGTACTACACCAACACCAGACAAGAACTCAAAGTACTCTGGACTGAACTCGTCAAACTGGCTGGCTAGTTGGAAGAGGTCTTGGATTGGTCCTTCAGTAGAAGATAACTTCTTAATGACTTGCTCTGCCAACACTTGGTTGGTTGACATGAACTGGTTTAAACCAAACCTTGTTCCCAAGGCTGTACCTACATCATCAGACGCACCGTATCCAGCCCGCATAAAGTCAAGAAAGTGTTGCTGCGGGGAGGAGTAGATTGTGGAATGAAGCTTGCCGTATGCCTGTATATCGTCTAGGTTTTCACCTACCTTGATCCGGCCGTACTCTGTTCTCAACTCCTCGCCAATGTTGCCAAGCCTATCCAAAAGCTTTCCAAACGTAGCACGATAGATAGGTGGCTTGGCAATCCCAGGAACCTTAAAGTATTTGTTGAAAGGATACTTGTTTAGCTGGAAACCTTCAGGAGCAATATAGTTCTTTGTTTGTGTCATGAGCTTGACAAAGCCAGACTTCTTAAGTTCTTTCGGCGTTACGATATCATTGATACGCTCGATGTTTCTTACAGAACGAATTCGCTCTGCTCTTGTGGCTGGAACCTTGCCGATCACATCTGCTTCAACCCTGACCGCTGCTTGCTTTGCTATATCTGCTGATGTTGAGTAAAGTCTTTCTAGCTCTACTGCGGACAGAACTTCAGTAGGACTTAGGCGACCTGCTTCATATTCTACAACTGCATCAATGAATGTTCTTACGACCTTGTTGATTTCATCCTGTGACTTCTTAGAGCCTGCCAGGATAGATGACATGTCGCCAAACGCCTTGCCTATAAACCTTGTGTCTAACTCTGGATCGGGGATACCCATGGTTTTGAGGATGTCACTAAGGCGGCCCTCGTCAGATAGTGCTGCTGCGCCAGACTGGAAGGTATCCAAGATCTTTTGCAACGGAACGTTATCCTTGAACGAACGAAGTATAGGATTGACCTGTGCTTGAGGTACAGCAATACGAGGTGTAAGCATGGTGTAGCCTTCGGGCACAACCGACTTGCCTTTCTCGATGCTTTCTTTTAGAGCACGGCGCGATAGCCTGGTGGCTAGTTGATCTGTAAGGAACTCCACAGCATCCGATGCTATCTCTGGAGTAATCTTATTTTTTAGGATGGCAGGCAACGTAGGCACAACAAGCTTGCCTGTCTCATCGAACACCGGGTTGTCTGCTACATGCTTGATGAACCTGTTTAGCAGAAGCGGGTATGTGCTATTGGTAATGTCAGAACGTTCTAGTAGAGACAGGGTCTCCTGTGCTTGACGCGAAGCTTCCTGGACATCTAGTTTGTTTACTTCAGTGACCGGTGTGGCACCAGAAATTATATCTTCTGCCTCGTCACCGTACTTGCCAATGGCTGCTGCTTCCTCTGCGATATCTAATCTGACATCAGCAGGATTGATTCCAATATCCTCTGCGGCTTCCAGACGCTCTACAAGACGCGCTACACCCGAAGCCTTGCCTGGCCTAGCTCCTGCGTCTGCTGCTGCTGAGGCGGCCCTCTTGAAGCTCTTGGAGGCACCCTTGGCTGCTGCACCCAAATAAAAGTCGATAGGTAACACGAAGCCTGCACCGAGACCAACCCACCAAGCAATGTCTGCTGCCGTGTTGGACGTGTCCTCGTCTAAGCCTAGGCCCTCAAGTGTGTCACCTGTAATGTCTGAAGCCAACTGCTCAAGGCCTCTGGCCTGCTGGATGTTCTCAGCCCACCGATCGTTAAAGTCTTTTTTTCCTACTCGTTTGCCACTAAACAGTTCGCCGACTTCCTGTCCTGCTGCTGTAACACCAGCCTCGATAACAAGAAGGTCACGCAGTAGTGTACCAACCAAGCGCTCCTGAACTTCCGGGCCTGCTGGAGTAGGGACTTCTGTAGCTAGAATCTCTGTGCCAAGGATTTCAGCACCAGTCTTAAAGCGAGCGGTGACACCATCTTCAATGATATACTGGCCACGGGAACCATACTTCTCTTTCATTGCCTCTTGGAAGTTTTGGTAAGCTTCTTTTGTAGAAAGATCAATTCCTGGATCTGGTTCTGTACCCTGCTGCACAGACTCACGATACTTTGCGTAGATGTCTGGGAGTACCTTGGCCTCAAAGTCCTGCTCTGCTCTCTTAACCTCGCCGGGTGTAAGCACTGCTTTTGGAAGAAGTGCGCGTGCTGGCTGCTCAAAAGGACCTAAGTAACTTAGGCTTGACTCAATGAACTCCGGCACCTGTAGTTGGCGCTCACCAGTAATGGTACGAGGTGCGTCAGCAATAGCTTGACGCTCCTTGATGATTGATTGGATACGCGGGATGTCAACTGCTGATCCGGGATCAAGCCTCTCCAGTTCGATTTGTCTTTTAACAGACTCATCAACAAGGTTAAAGATTTCCTGGTCAAGAGGTAGAACTGTTTCTTGTTCTACGAATGAAGGAAGGGCTAGCTCTTGGGGCTTTGGCATTAATTACTTTCCTACGGATAGTGCGCTAGTGTACATTGCAGCGGCCTGTACAGCCCCTGGGTTCATAGAAGTGTCGCCTAGACTGTCTTTAATATTCTGTTCTGTGAAGGCACCCCCAGACGTTGCAGCCAAGTCTTCGAGCGTACTTCTTTGAGCAGGAGTAAGTTCGTATCTAGTTGAACCCTCATATGCCTGGATAGCAGCAGCTCTTAAATCATCATTGGTGATAGCTTCTTTATCGGCGAGATAACTTGAAGAAGCCAACTGTCCTCTAATAGCCGTGCCCTGTTTTAGGCCAGTGGCAAAAGCTGTGTTAGCAATGGCAACGGGATCTGGGATAGTGCTTACGCGGGCGGCTGTATCTGGAACCCCTAGAAAACTTAATTCCTGTGCTTGCTTCATGTTAAGGGGACCACGCGGAGGCGGAGTCGGGGGAACACTAGCAGCGGGAAGAGCCGGCGTGGGCATTGCCGTGGTCATAGGATCTGTTGCCCTTCCACCTAGGCTACCGTATGCCTGCATTGCAATGTCAGTAGCTGGCTGCGCTACTTGCTGTAATGTTGCTCGCGTCATTGCGGGAGTAAATACTTCAGCCGCAGCAGCAACTTTCGCGACAGCTTCTTCACCACCGCCCGTAGCTCTGACTAAACCAGCCAAGTTCCGGACCGGTTCTCCGGTATCAGTTGATACTAGGTCTTCACCAGAAACTGCGACCTTCCCTTCACTCTGTTCGGCAATTGCTGCTTTCTGTTCGGGTGAGGCATTACCGATGTACTGTGGGTCTTCTATTTCTCCAACTTCCCTAACCGCTGCCTGCAACTCTGGACCACCACGCTCTAGGCGCTGCTTGTTTGCCTGACGAGCCCCAGAATCACGGACGCCACCACCTCTGAACAGGTTGTTGTAGATTGACCGTGCCTCTTGGTATAGAGATTCGTAGCCTTGCCGACGAGTAGAAGGGTCAAGGGCTTGCCCCAACTGTCCACGGCTTTTGTCTAGTCCGCGCTCTGATTTGGTAATCTGGTAAAGCTCATATGGGTACTGACCTTCAGATAGAAGTGCAACCTCAGAAGGCTCACGCTGGAGGACCATAGAATAAAGCCTGTTTGCTTCTGAGTCACCGTCCTGTAACTTAGCAAGGAACTCTGCTTCTGTTAAGCCTTCGCCACCAATCCTGGGCTGCAAGTCTTCGTCTAGGTTTTGCGGAAGGTACCGACTGAAGAAAGCAGCACGAGCAAACTTCCTGGCCTCCGGGCTGTCAGTGTAAACATCGGCTGTAAAGATTTCTTGTAGTCTTTCCTCATCAATGCCAAGAGCAATAGCCCTGGCAGTTGTGTTGCCTAGGCCTGCGCGGCCGGCACGAAGAGGATCAATGACTTCTTTCCTGAACGCCGCGCGCACTCTCGTATCAGCCTGCTCAGGTGTTTCAGAAGTGGTAATACCAAGTCGTTCTAGAGCCTTGTCACCAGCCCCGGCGGTGGCATCTCCTCCAACAATCTGACTACGCGTGTCAGCAATATCCTGTAAGTGCTGCTTAAGGCTTTGGTTGAACTGAGCGTAAGCAACTGACTCGCCACCAAGCTGTTCATGTCGTGACTTTAGGTGATCGTTGTAATATCTAACAACCGATTCAACAACCTGATCTTCCGTCGCGCCGGGAGTAAGGACTTCTAACCTCGCGTCCTTCTGGGCATTTGGCGCGTTGACCGCGGTGTTGAACTGAGAAGTGCCTTGTGACTGTTCGTCCCTAAGTTCACCTTCAAAGATCTTGCTTAAGTTTGCCTTGGCAGTAGCAACATCCGTAATGCCTCTGGCAGTAACTGATTGAAGATCGCTCTTAATCTTCGCGATCTCGACGATAAGATCCTTATCAGCAAGAAGACCAGACTGACGCAGACGAGACAGGGCTAGCCTACGCTCTTTGAGAGCAGACTGCTGACGTTGAATGTCCTGGATAAGGGCAGTTGATGCACCGGGAGTAATTGACTCCTGGGACACAAGATATTTTAGAATGCTATTGAACTGCTGCTGCTTAAACTGGTAGTGGTTTCTTAGGTTTGCAGCAAGGTACTGCGCGTTGCTAGCCATTATTGTGCTCCTACTGGTCTGGTACTCTTGCCAAGAATGCTTCCATAGCCGCCTGTCGCCATGGCATTTTGAAAGGCTGGATCGCTATAGATTGGGTTGCTTGGCTGTTGTCTGGCAAACTCTTCTGCCTGCATTGCTCTAAGCGCGCTGCTAGGTCTGCCTGTGCGTTAAAGGGCTGTCCTGTTGCCGGAGGAGGCGCAGCACCCGGAGCAGCACCGGTCACCATGCCTGTGTCCGCCATACTCAAGCCTGTTGAAGTAGCTACTGATCCTATGTCCTGCATGCCTTGAACCGTCGCTGCCTTTCTTCGCACCTGCCCTTGTGCAACAAGCCCTTCTAGCCTGGCCAGTTCTTGCAAGTCCATCTGGCGTGCTTGTAGTTCTTGCTGCCTAAGCTGCCGTTCAACATCAGAGCGTTGAGCACGGATGGCTTCTTCGCTAGCTAACTGCTGCTGGATGAGAGCACCGCCTGAAAGACCTTGTAAAGCAGCCAGTTCTCCTTGGCGTGCAATTGCCTCTCGCTCTGCNCCGGCAACAATACCTTGCCCAATNCTGGCTAACTCTGCCTGCTCTTGAGCAGACAAACCAAACTTACCTTCGGTAAGATCTTTTCTCATCCTGGCTAGTTGGGCCGACTGTTCCTTCTCGGACTTCGTAGGTGTTGCTGCTGCTACCGACGAGCCGATTGCGGTCGCTAGTCCGACAGCAGCCATAACGGCCCCTGTTATCGCTAATGCTGCCATCTTGGTCTCCTCCTAATAAATGTTTTGTCCACTATATTCTCAATCATCAAAGTTAAACCACTCTACTTGGAACTCTGTCCTTCCTTGTAGGCTCATGTGTATAGGGTACTTGTCAATAGTACCGTTTGTGGTATACTTGAAATAACAACCAGCAAGGAAGAAGTGGTGCTCTCCCATCTCGTCATCGGCATCAATTACAACCTTGCCCATCAAGTGGTTGTCTCTGAACAGGAGGTGATGCTGTGTCGGAAGCAGAAAGCTTCTCGCCATTCCGGCGCCATTGAAGTTGGTGCCTATCTTTTGAATCACACCATCCGGGGACTTGTGAAGTAAGAATACTCTTCCAGTACCGTCAGCTTCATCCTGATTATTGTTCGATTGTAAGTTGGTCCCAGTGGAGTTCCCAATAGTGTTGTTAAGCAAGTTATTGAAAATAGTCTTTACCCTGACGTAGACTTCGCACTTCTGGTTAATCCTTACAGAGACTCCACAGTCTGGTACTGGGATCATCTTTTCAAAGTTTGTTAGTTCGTTAAGGGCATACTTGTGAAGGATTGTGTTTAGTCCTCCGTTCTCTGGTTTGCCAGAAGGAGAAGCTAGCTGGTAAGAAGTGTTGCCTTTTGTAGAGGAGTTTAGTACAGAGTCGTCCTCAACACAGACTAGGTTTGCTACTTCTTTTGTAAAGTAATGCATGCCACCTGACGCACCTCTCCATTCCCACTCTCTTCCACTTATGGGTTCTAGTGTAGGTCTTTCAACGTGGTCCGCCGTTAGGTTGCCGGCTGAGATGTCATCATTGTCAAGGCTACCGTTGTTAAGCTCGCTTCTGAAAGCATCAACTCTAGCCTCGATCAGAGCTTTGTTTACTAGGTCTCCAGAGGAAACTGTTCCGGGTGAATAAGCCATTATATTGCTGCCCTCCTTAGGACGTGTGCGAACATCGTTGAATCTTTGAAGATCTTAACGCCGGGCTCGGCTTGTGTGCCCGTCTGGGAGCCAGTGCCAGCATTTGGGTTAGCGCTCACTTTAAAGTTCAAGGTCGTCTCGGATCCTACTACGTAGAACATAGTCATGTGGAATGGCTGTATGGCGCCGATGCCCATGTTGAAGTTGTCGTTGGAAAAGGTGTTGTCAGTGGATACAAAAGAAACATTCGTGGTTGTGGTAGATGTTCCCCAGCGACACCAGGATGAGAACCTGTGCTTGACAAAGGAGGCTGTGTTGACGGGTAGAGCATGTGTCGCACCGTTAACGGAAACAAAGAAAGATAGTTCAGCCCAGTAATCCTGGTGTTTGTCGGTGCCGGCTTTGATTGATGGAGTCTGGTAAGTGTCAGCAGCTACTGTACCAAAGCCATTGATACCGTACTGCGCACAGGTTAAGGCACCAACGAACTCAACAACAATGATATCTCCTGTTTGTAAGACGGTCATCTCTTGTGAGCTTACAGCAATTTCTAAGTCTGTACCAGAGGATATTTCCACAAAGTCAGCAGTGAGTGCCTGGCGGAAGTAGTTACTGGTTAGCTGGGAAGTCCCTAGATTAAGATAAGCAGGGCACCCAGCACCGGCTGGCTTGGTCGTTGTAATGTTACGAATGTTGTTAAATGCTTCTAGGCCAAAACCTTCTGATGCGAACTGGTCTCTTTCAATTGTAGCGATTGTACCTTGCAGACCATTCGCTTTGTAAGTAGTATTGAAATCGGCTGCTTTGATTTCAGAGCCTTCTGCAAAAGGAATAAAACTCTTCAATGACATTATCTGACCCTCACATTAAAGTAATACATGTAGTTCTCGATCGTTAATCTTACAGTTTCTCCGTTCTGTAGAGAGCCGTTGTGGGACGAACAGAACAACTCAATGTTCACAGTGCCACCTGGGTTATAGAAGTAAAACGGAACTGATACGGTTCCTCTGTTTGCTTTGAATACTCCTTCCGTTTCCCCAACCTTGAGACCGTTGGCGTAAATGGAATAAACTGTTTTTGGTAAGTTGTTCTTTAGGCCAGCTTCGTCCTTGTAGTCGATAAGGCTGTCCTCGAAGTCAAAGCCGATAGACCCTACCAGGAATCTGATCTGCAACATTCCGGAAGCTATGCCTTGCTTTGTGTTAGTGTGTGTCTTGGCATCAAAGCGATAGGGCGCCCAAGCATCCATTCGTGCGTTTAGTGTATATACTGGTGTGGCATCTTCGGTGCCTGAGTGTGTGTAGAAAGCATTAAATGTTCGACCCTGGAAGTCCTTGGCCTCTAGAGAAGTAGCTGGAAAGTTGTGTCGGTCCAAGCCACCGTTGGCTGCCTCAAAGCAGACTTGTGTGTTCTTGTTTAACTCTTCCGCTTGGGCATCATTGCCGTCGACTATAGTGTTGGTAACTGGATATAGTTTCATATTAGATTCCTAAAATAGTCTGCATTGCAGTGTTGTTGGTATCAGAGTTACCGGCAGAGAAGCTAAGTTGTTTGACACCAGCCGCTGTCTTGAATGTTACCTGGAATCCAATAAGGGCCATAGGAGCACTGCCAGAGAAACGAAGCTTCCACCAACGAGCACCACCAGATCCTATCTCGCCTGCTGATGTAATACCTGGACCATCTACAAGAACAAGTGAGCCAAATGGGTTGGAGATTCTAGTGCCACTAATTTCTTTTCCAGACCATCTGCCAGCATCGACATTCGTTACCTTAGCCTTGAAGCCTTCATCCGTTTTCGCTGTACCATAGACACCGGCTGTGGTCTGCTCGCTGCTGAAGGTTTTAAAGGTAGTGTCTAATGCTGTGGTGGCTGTGTTATAATCAAGAGGCTTCCAGTCCACACCCACTCGCATAGTACCGCCGCCGCCAACATTCTTGTAGGTGACTAAAGTAATATCTGTAATGCGCTTGATGATGTTGCTGTCGCCAAAGTCTAGCCAGTTTGTTTCCCACACATAGTCAGGAGAGCCAGTGGTCTTAACAGGTGTTGCCTGACCACCACCCGAGTTAGTGTACCCAACACCCAGAGCACCGCACCAAGTCATGATACCTTTGTTAAAGGCGCTTTCATCAACACCAGAAATAACAGGAAGGTTTGTTAGTGTGGAGTTAGACCCAAAGGCAACCCAACGCTCTGGTAAATAAGTAAAGCAGGCTGCTGGGATGTTAGTCCGTCTAGACCAAGCTTGGGGCTGTGTGTGGTAACAGAAGCCCTCTGTGGCAAACCGGTTGCCGTTGACAGGAGCATGACACCAGTATTCCTTGTCCCTGTCAGAGTAAATGGCAAAGGCTCGCCCAAGAGAAGAAGCAGATATCTTCTCTGTTAAGTCTTCAATCTTCTGTCCGAGCTTTGTTACGCTAGCCTGACCAGCATACACAGAAGCATTGGAGCCACCAGTAAGAGCATAGAATGACTTGTCATGTCCTAAGAATACAAGGCCAACACCTGGGACTACTTGAATTGTTTTAGGAGAAAGCGTGCCGATGCCGGATACAAGCGGTTCTACACGGAAAGGTAAATCAAGGTTGTCTGTTGCGACTAGTGTATCAATCGCTCGTTCACGGAAGATGTAGCACACATTGTCTGTAGAGAACAAACCAGTGATGCCACCGCCGTCTGATGAGCCCATGTCAAAGAAGTTGAATGCTGGGATCTGCTCTGGAAAGTTACCCTTTGAGAAGTAAAGGAGTCCAGGGTTCTCTGGAGATCCCGCAAGTATAAGGTGGTTCTTAAACGCAGCACCTAATGAGATGCCAGTAGGGAATGGAGCGGAAGCAGAGATAGAAGGACTGAGGCTTCCTAAAGAAGAATCTGGGATGAAGTCAAAGTAACAGGTTGACACGTTGTCGTTGATGTCGTTCAAGAAGTAAAGTTCTGAACCTGCACCTGCTGCTAGAGCTTCGGCACCCTGCGTTCCGCCAGGGTTGAAGTTCGCCGCGCCAGACCTTTGGTTCTTGGTTCTGTATAGACGACGCTTAACTGTGCCTTCTGGTCCAGTAGGAACATAGTCCAGCGTTAGGCCGTGCTTATACTCGCTGAAGTTAAAGTTTCTTTTCTGTCCTGTTGCTCTATACTTCCAAGCCACTTGGGCTGATATAGGAGAGAGAGGAGACTCCGCCCCGGTGTCAGAGATAAACGAAACAGCGTACTGGTAAGAGTTTTGAGTAAGGAGCGGGTAGTCATCTGCGGAGTTGCCGACATTGACAAGTACTGTTTCAGGTGACAAGGCCATGCCCAGGTTACCAGCAGAGTCAAAAAAGTTAATTCCTGCACTGCCTAGGCGCTGTCTTTTCTGTAGAGTTCCCTTTGTCTGTGAGCCCAACTCGTCAACAAAGGTGTTGGGGGCTGGTACTGGTGTAGGAGGATTGGGTCTGTTGTGGAAGAAGGCAGTACGGATGCGTCTGCCACCTTGATAAACAAGAGGAGGATCTTCACCGTTGATAATAAAAAGAAACTTTCCAATACGAACGTACTCTGTTCCTGAATCATTGCCGCGAGGAATGGTACGGTTTGTAGCTAGAGTGTAAGTCGATTGACCAATCGTTACCTTAAGGTCGAGTGTTGTTCCATTGACTTCTTCGAATAGAAGACACTGAACAGAGGAGCGATGAAGCTGATATGAATAAAGTGAGTAAATGACACCATTCGAAGGAAGGCCAGTAGCGCCTGTATAGTTATCCAGATCTGGGTTGTGCCAGTCCCGGAAAGACCGATCATTAACCCAACACATACGCTTGTCATCATAGCGCATATTTTGAATGTCTTCAGCAGCAGTAGCATAGGGAGTCTTATCGATACCACCAAGAAACTTTATGTTCATGTCAGCCATATATTAGCCCTTGTAAATGAGAGTGCGATTGATGGCCATGCTTCCTAGCCTGCCAGAGCCCCACTGCATGCTCTGACCGCGTTGTAGGGTCACATCAATGTCTCCGGCGTAGCGAGCGTCTAAGGCTCTCACACGCTTAATGTAGCGCCTCTCAGCAGCATTGCTAGCATTGAGGTTGTCATACTTAGCGTGAATGTCAATGAGGGCCTTGTCAACAATGAGGTGATGGAACTCTGAAGGGATGTGAGGCACATCATAATCAGAAGCCAAATCATAAGGTTTCCACATGTAACGCAAATGGAAGAATGTCACTTCGTTAGGAATAGCTTCTCCACTAACTGTAAACGTCTTGTCCACAACCGTAGGACGAGGCTGGAACCTTATCTTCTTAATGCCAGATGCTTCGTTCCATCTGCGGAAATGGTACTCACCTTGCTTGATGTTGTTTAGGATTGTGCTTGTGAAAGAAACTGTACTAGTCGAGTTCTCAATAAAGTTCTTAAGAGCGCCAATTTTGTAAAAGATGAACTGACCTTCATCAGTCTTCTTGCGTGCCACGTAGACGTTGTATCTAAACTTGGCTGTGTGAGCACCGTTACCAATGGACTGGTCGAACTCGATTGTAACAGAGTCAGCACTTGTAGTGGTAATAGAAGCAATGTCAGAGAAGCCTGACTCACTGCCATCTGGGCCCAGTACTGTATAAGCAAAGTAATAGGTGTCGTTAGGGAGTGAAGAACCTGCACCAACTGAGGATAGGTCAAGAGTGTTTTCTATTTCGCCAACAAACTCCTTGGAGTAGGACACATAGAAGTTTGGCTTACCACCTGTAAGGTCTTGGTTGAAATCAACATTGACATCGACCCTTCGTGGTATACCTGGAACCTTTCCTTTGCGTCCGCCACCGTTTATCGGGAAGTTTGGAAAGCTGATGTCCATTACTTCCAGGAGATCGTTAGGCATGTGAGCAAAGCGGTGGATGATGGTGAAGGATGTGCTAGCAACAGTCGGTCCTTCGTAAACTCTGTCAAGCTTGATATGCAAGTTGCTTAGGACATTCTCAATGCGGTAGTAGACGCCAGCGCTGGAGTCCTTAACGAAAGCTCCGACGAATTTTTCTGTTGCATGATCATCATCAGAGGGGTCTACGAAGGGCAAGTTGAACTGTGCAACGTCTGAACCGTGAGTAAAGTTCAGAGTGTTTCCACCGGCAGCACCGCCAGTGTTTAGGATATCGGCAGGACCGAGATCTTTAAAGACACGAATGTCTGCTTCTTTGATATTGAACAGGTAAGGACGGCGCATCCAAATTTCTAAGTATGCATCGTTGATGACTGAGTCCAAGTATCGGCTCAGAGGTGCGCTAGGCACTGGGGTGTAGTCCAGTTGATTTTTAATTCTTCCGCGTATCTGAGCCAGGTTCATCTATTATTCCTTTAATCTTAGTTACAAAGCAAGGATATCCCCTGACGGAAGTTGGGATTAAACCCGATTAGGCCTAGGCCCCGTTCCGTCAGAGGATACAAAGTTATTAAGCGAAGACGCCTATAACCCAAACATCGCAAGTGTTGCCACTGGCGTTCTCAAGAGCCTGTGCAAACGGGGTCTCGTTATCGCCAGAGACGTACTTGACGCCTCGACCGGGATCCGCGCCAGCGTTGATAAGCTCGCCAATGGTGACAGCGGAAGCGACCGCAGCCCCTTCGACGTAACCCTTGACAACAACCCGAACACGCTCACCAGCCGCAACAGTATCAAGCGCGTAGCCGATACCCTGATGGGTCTGAGGAGCATCGCTGTCCGTCTTCTCGACATAGACAACACGATCCGCGCCGGTCTTACCGGTAGCGAAACAGACCGCATCCTTGGCGGTGACAGCCGACGCAGCGTAGAAAGTAACTACGAGACGACGATCCGAAGCTGAGATGGAGGACGCTCCAGTGGAACGATCCTTGGCGCTAAGCGCCTGTAATGGTGATGGCATAATTTATTCCTTATCCTTCTGCGTTAATGTAGAGGGCACTGGAGCCAAGGTGGTTTGCAGTCAAGCCACCCATGAAGAGAATTCTACCGTAGCGACCATCGTAGCCACTAATGTTCTCGAAGCCAGTGAATGTGAAGTCCGCACCAGAGTGCGTGTACATGCAGATGCCGTCTAGGTTTAGAAGCATCATGGAGTTGATACCAGTACCACCGGCACCGATGTCCATCGCACGCTCAGGAACAATGATACCAGACGAGAACTGAAGCGCAGTAACACCAGACGCATCAAGCGTCTTCGCGTCAATGTAACGCTCCTTGTCGAACAGGTCGTTGCGGTACTGAACGTAGGACGTGGGGCTAGCTAGCGTGAGGTGGAATCGGCCACCGTCACCGCCAGCAGGAAGAAGCGTAGAAGCGTTAGCCTCTAGCTGGTACAGGTCAGAGATAGCGAACGTGCCGCCACCATTCTTGAACTGGTTCTTAAGACCCACAACATCGCCACGAGTAATGCCACCCATTGTACGGGTAGACGTTACAGTCGGCGCCTCGTCAGCAAGGAAGCCCGTGGTAGCCGCTGCCGCACCAAAGGTGGAGTTAGCGTTACCGTTGAGCGTACCCATGCTGGTGAACGTGGAGTTGTTCGCTACGATCTGACGGTTGACCTGACGCATCAATGCACTCATTGCATTTTTGTATCGGGCTTCAGCCAAGTCGATGATAGCCTTATCACCGCTGTTCTCAGCTTCCTCACGACCGGAGATAAGAACCGGGATTGCGATCCGGGTCCAGTCATACTCAGCCTGGTCAGAGAAGTCCTGGACGGAGAGATCTAGTGCCTCCCACCCAGAGTCTAGAACAGTAACAAGCGAATGCTCTTTCGTCTCAACAGGGACGACGAGCTTGTAGCCGCCGGAGAAAGATTTAATCTTTCCAAGCTGGCGTGCAGTAGAAATGAAGGGTGTGGTTTCAAAGAGCCCCTCAGCCACTTCATCTTCAATTTCATAGATGGTGGTGGAGAGTACATCATTTGAAATTCCCGAAAGTGTGATACCCATAATAGTTTTTCCTTTAAGTTATGGTTGGAATTAATGATTCAAGGTTTGACGTGGCTCTGTTCTGAGGTGTCGTTGTTTAAGTTATTCGAAGGAGTTGTCTGGAAAGATCTCCGTCAATAATATAAATACTTTGTCAAGAACCTTCTGAATCTCTATACTCAATCCACTTCTTGTAGAAACCGTTCTGAGAATTCTTTCTGTAAACTTCCTGGAAGGACCACCACATATCCGTCGCCAAAATTAATAGCAGACCTTGTTCAATGTTCTCCCTGGAAGCTATCGCCATCACACCTGACTTCCCAGGTCGGTGGCTCACAGCTGCCACCGCCTCCATCACCTCTGGTCGTAGAGCATCTAGGTACTCCACTGAAGGTCTCACATAAGCTGCTCTGGGAATGGTCGGCATCGGTACTCCTTACTGTATAAGCAAATTGTCTCCTCCACTGCTCTGCCAAAGCAATGGCTTGTTCCTCTGTAGCACAGCGACGACTCATACGTCCATTGCCAATTTTAATATTTACTCTCCAGGTACCGTTCTTAGAACGATGATAGCCTTTGCCCCATCGCTTGACGTTACGTCTGTTAGAGTTCTGAGTGGCCACAG
>JGI24004J15324_10000158_pt1 | contig 26019 bp, 47 predicted proteins | sample LinPmetageLP32_FD_15324 | JGI IMG/M metagenome (IMG submission 15324)
TTGATGGATGATTTTTGGGCTCCGCCCGTTTGCTTATTAAATGATAGTGCCATTAGTGTATAGTCTCCAGTGTGACTTCTTCATAGATAAACGTTATTTCGTCTGGTAATACTATGAGTAGCCTGTTATCGTTAATTTGTTCTAGAGGCACTGGACAATGCAGTGAATCTAGTGTGGTTTTATAAGAAGCTATGTAATCTGCGTAGCTTCGCAAAGAAGCGAGAGCGTAGTAGATACAAAGTTCTTTAGATGTGTACTTATAGGAGTGGTACAGGAGCAAGTCTCCGTGAAGAAGAAAGCTGGAACCTGTAAATTTTTTATTAGAGTATTTATATATACGATCATACTTGTTTTGTGGAATCTGTTGATTGACTAACATTTCCATTATCAAGTTGCAGTTAGCAATATTGCCCTCTGCCGTATCATAAACCTTTTTCCAATCAAATAAGAGCATATATTATACTTTGTTTTTACCAAGTTGTCAAGAATTATTTTTNTAAAGGTACTTCATGTTCCAGCCCTGCTTCATATAGAACCCGACACGATTNGAGGCTTGTTTTCGAGCCGTATTTCCTTTCAGGTGTATATCAATNATAACAGGATCAATCTTACCTTCCTTTTTACGAATCACTCGCCCTACAAGCTGTGTGAGCAAGGGCTCGTTATTTACAGGCGTACCAAGTATTAAACAACTAAGTGTATCGACTGATATGCCTTCAGAGAAGATTGCTTGCGTTCCATAGAGTATATTTGAATCCCCGTACAGAATCTTATCTACAAGCACTTCTCTTTCTTCATGCGGAACGTCACCAGTTACGCAAATTGCTTTCTCTCCCGTAAGTTCTGCACAGGCTTTGAGAAAGCTCACACGATCACTTACTACTAGAACTTTATGCCCTCTTGCGGCGTAGGCCGCCGCTAGCATGGAAACAGTGTGTCTATACTCTTCATCGTTCGCTAACTTTGTTACTCTGTTTGCCCACGGTATTCTTGAACCATCCATAAAACGAATATCGGACGGTACAATGTGTACTACAGGGGTCATATAGTTTTCTTTTGGTGGTTTATAAACAGTATTACCAAAGTAATCTCTGAACACAACGTGTTTACCATCCTTTCTTTCTATAGTCCCCGATAGACCTATCTTATATCTACAGTAATTTGTATCTAGTATTTTGGAAAAGGTCGGACTACTAACATGATGCATCTCATCTAGTATGACTGTCCCAAACTCTTTACGAATCTTGTCTACGTTTCTGTATAAAGTTTGTGTATTCCCAATTACGATAGGAGCATCAAGATCAAATTGACCACTGCCTATGATGCCTGCTTTAATTCCATAGACTTTTTCTACCTCTTTTGCCCACTGATTTCGTAGAGGGACAGTNTGAGTAACAACAAGTGTCTTTTGACCAAGNTTACCAGCGATAGCTAAACCTGTAAAAGTCTTTCCCCAACTGACCCATGCGTTAATTATAGAGTTGTCTTCGATTGCGTCATAAACATCCTTTTGACTTTGTCGTAACTCAAACTTAAACTCAGGAAATTCTACAGACTTCTTTACTCGCTTATCTACTATTTCATAGTGCTCTGGTATTAAATCCGTGCGCCCTATAGGTAGAGATACTAACCCGTTACGAATTATGCCCATGTTTTTAATCACTTGAGGCGGATCGAGTGGGTTGTGCGAAGGAATTACATATGTAAGCTCTTTATCAATAGCCTCTTGTAGTTCAGCACTACAATCCATATATATTCTGTGACTTATAACTGCTTTCATCCGTGTTTAGCAATTATTTTTTTACAAAATTCCAATAATTCTTCCATAGATAAATCACCTTTTAGCATGTTCTCTTTTCGAGTTAAAAGTACCATATTAGTAAAATTATTGTCTCCAGCATTGTCCCAATGATCTAAGTGGAACTCTTCTTTAAGGTTGATAGTATCCCCTGTTAGAGCAGATACTGCCGTTTCGTTTACTACGTCCAGCTTTATAGTTTCTTCGAGGTACGGAATTACGTCATTGATACTGTAATCAGGGTACTCTACTCCATTTCTTGTTTCCATTTTTTGTTTGAATCCTTTTAATTTGTGTCGTATACTTTGTCGTATGTCTGCGTAATTATTGCCTTCAGGAATGTATAGAGAATTAACTTTAGTTCTGAAACCACCCATTTTTTGTGAGATCCGACCTCGTATACCCTCTCTATATTTTTTCTGTCTAAGTAGTGTTTTAGCTGCTGTTGTATCAGAGTAATGATGACTAAAAGTAGATTTAGCAGGAGTTTTACCAAAAACGTCTAAACATCTCTCTCGTAGCTTAGAATAACTAAGACCCTCCTCATGTCTCCAGAGATCAATCATATTCCAATCATAATTTACTAGTTTTCTTTTGTTTACCATATTAATATCCTTTTAAGAATGATTTCTCAGTGTTTATAGATTGAGTTCGTTCTTTGCAATGATGTATTGTTTTACAAAATCAGATCGTACAATATCTTCTACTTCAAATTCTATGAACGTGAATCTCTCCATTCGTTTTAGAACTCTGATAAAATCTTGTAGTCCGTTTGCTTTTAAATCTGCCTGTCGAAAGTCTCCACAAAACATAACTCTACAGTTCTCGCCAATACGAGTAATGATTGAGTCTAGCTCATGGAACGACATATTCTGACACTCATCTATCATAATTACAGCGTCTCTGAGTGTTATACCTCGTATAAAAGAAGTTGTCATAAAGTGTACTAGCCCTTTATTCTTGAGAATTTCATAAGCATCTCCTCGACTGAATAAATCATTTGCTATATCTTTATAAGGTTCTTCATATACAGAAGCCTTTTCTTTTTCTGTTCCGGGCAAAAACCCGATATCTCTAGTAGGAACAGCACTACGAATAATGACAAGGCTTTGGTATACTCCTTTTGCCATGTCATCGTAGGCAAGGTATGACGATATAAATGTTTTACCTGTGCCTGCTAAGCCGTGTAAGACTAAGTTTTTTGTTGACTCAAATGCTGTCAACTGGTTTCTGGTTAAGGGGTCGATTTCTCGCAACTCTAAACTAGCGCCTGCAAGAGTTTTACGTCTTTTAGCCATATTATACTTTTCTTCTTGTGTCTTTGAGTTTCTTTTCAGAATACTCGTAAAGCATCCAAGGTAGTCCCCGTAGATGCAGAACCCCTGCCCATGTATATCCTACTTCGGGAGGGCGTGGTACGGTGAAGGGAGCATTATGTCCTTTCACCCATATCAATGCCGCAGTATCTTTTCGTACTACTTTATTGATCTTTAAATACTTTAGAGATAACATAAGACTCTTTTCATATATGAAAGGTCGTCCTGCATTATCTATAAAATACTTTGTGCTTTGTTTCAGTAATCCATTTGGAGATGAAACCATCTTTTTGAGTTCATACAATCCGCCATGAGGTGTCTGTACTCTACGAGCGCCAAGAGTCTCTCCTGACTGATTCTTATCATCGAGCAACAAACCGTTGAGATAAAGTAAACCATCGCCAGCATCCCAGTTTCCCGAATCTAAAAGGAAAACTGGAAATACTAGCTTATGTAAATTTTTATATCCTATCACCATACATTTTCTCGAACTTACCGCCAGAGTAATCTTCGTGTACAATCTCAAAGTCACAGCCTACGGGAGCTCCTGGAATTGAAAGCCCTCTGTCCATTTGTATATATGATGCTAGCTTTTCCATATACTCTTCTATTTCTTCTTCTGGTACTTCTGCTAATATTGAATCGTGTACTAACGCAAAGATACGTGCTTTCTTGTTGTTTGCTTTTATCCAAGCATTCATGTCTATGGCACCGAGAAGGTTAATATCACTAGCAGCAGACTGCACCAAAAAGTTAAGACCAGACCTAACGCTATGGCTCTGGATGCCTTTGTCTGTCGAGGCGACATTTGGTAATCTCCTTTTTCTTCCGAAGAAGCTGTAAATAAACCCGTTCTGCTGGATGTATTTTTGGTTGTCTTCTATCCACGATTTTAGCTTGTGGAACTCTTTAAAGTAGTCATCAATAACCTCTTGTGCTTCATTACGAGTAAAAGGTTTACCACTATCTTTTGTTACTTGTTCGCTGATCTTATTTGCACCTGCTCCGTACATAATACCAAAGGTTACAGCCTTAGCTGCTTGTCTTTGCATACTGTATAGTTCTGCTACTTGAGCTACTTCACAAGGTAATTTAAATACTTTGTGTGCAATCGCAGAGTGAAAGTTACCTCCAGACTTGAATACGTCCATAAGTGCTTTATCTTTTGCAAGTACTGCGGCTACATACACTTCCGCAGTAGTTAAATCCATTGCAACAATCTTACTTCCGGGAGCTGCTTTGATACATCCCTTAACGATTGGATTATCTCTAGGCAGTTGTTGCATGTTAAGCTTACCACTAGAACTGAGCCTGCCGCTAGTAGTGCCATGAAGGTTAAAACCTGTACGTAACCTGCTATCTCTATCCAGTTGAGGTAAGATTTTGTCCAAATAAGTATTTTTAATTTTGGATTTTTGTCGTATCTCAAGAATAAGTTTGGGGATATGTGATTGCTCTGCAAGTTCTCCGAGTACTTCTGCATCTGTAGAGTGCGCTCCCGTGCCAGTCCGTTTACCAGTCGGGCGTAGCCCCACAAAGTCNAACANAAGACTACGAAGTTGAACAGTACTATTAGGGTTAAAATCTTTTCCATTGATCTCCTCAAATTTACGAATGGCAGGTTCTTTGTACATATCGACCACAGCTTCATCAATCTGCTCTTGCATAAGAGANTGAGACTTTACTANTCTTAGTTTGTCAAAGGGTACGCCATTATCTTGGACGTCTGTTAAGAAACGACATCCTGGTATTAATATATTGTCGTATACTTTTGCAAGTCTTTTATTTTGTTTGATCTTTACAAACTTNTCATAAATTAGATACGTTACTGCCGCATCCATACCTGCATATAATTTCATAATGTCAAAAGGAATATCTCCCCAACTGAAATCATTTTTTAGTATACCATTCTGTTTACGATAGTTATCTATCCAATCATACATTGGTTTCTCGTAGTCACCATAGATTGTATACTTCATTGCTAGCTGCTTTAGACCATGTGTACCTGGATTCTCATCTATGAGATAGTGCAGTAGCATTGTATCCTCGAAGCGAGGAAACTCAAAGTTGAAATGATACTCAAAGAATGCCATATCGAACTTTGCATTGTGAAAGATTACTATCTTTTTATCAAATAATTCTTGTAGTAGTGCTTCTGTTGTTTCATCAAAACACTCTGTATCTACATAAGCGCCACGGTCTCTTTCATAGGAAAGACTAAGTCCTAGCATATGTCCATCACGAGGATATAATCCTGTTGTCTCTGAGTCGAGAGCAATATAAGGACTAGGAGCGTCAATAGCTGCTTGAAAGAAAGCGTTGGCTTCTTCTGTGTCTTGTATGCCCCACGCATTGTAAGTAGTAATTACTACATCTTCTTTATCACCAGTTATGTACTCAAGTATACTTTTCTTGGAATCATCCCAAGTACGTTGAGCTTCTGGCTTAAATGCAAGCATGGCAGGGTTTATGACAGGCAGAAACTTTTCTTCTACTTTCTTGCCTGAGTATTCTGTGACTGAGTTTACAGGAGTGAAGTACTTGAGTGCATCACTTCCCACGAGAATAAGCCAGTCATATGCATCGATGTCTATCTCGATGTCACAGTCTCGTTTTAATACTTTCTTGATGTTTGGATCTGAACACAGTTGATACTGGTCAAATTCAAACTCATCATCAAATTCTTTCTTAAAATTAGTTCTACTTGGTTTAGTTTCTACTAATGCAACTTTAGGCATATAATTTACTCTTTAGTTTTTGTACTGTTTGTATGGGCAATGCCCCAGGATCTCTGTCTTTGAGGCATACATTTCTTGAGGCTAAGCCTACTCGCTCGGCCATTTCTTTTACATCTTTTGCAGCATTCTGTCCTGCATCATCTCCATCAAAAAAGATGTCAATAGTATCTACACCTTGTATTGATAGCATTCGTAACTTATCTTCATTGATATTCTTTGTTCCAAAGCAACACACTGCATTCTCGAGTCCTTTGTCCTGTAGATTAATCATATCAAATATACCTTCTACTAGTATAACTGAACCTTGTATCGGCTCTACTATAGGGTATAAAGGCATCTTCGCACCCGCAGGCGAGATCATATACTTAGGTGTTCCACCTGTAGTATGACGACCATTGAAGGCTACAATACGTCCTGATATATCTCGTACAGGAAATACTATTCTTCCTATATGATCGGGATCGTGGTGTTGAAAAGCCTCGAACTTCTTATAAGTCTCAGGCTTAATGTCCCTCCAGTTACCTGTGTAGGGAGCTAAATTCCTTGGAAACGACAAACCAATACTTTCAGACCTTTTTGATTTAATATTTTTCTTTAACAACTCTCTTCTTACTTGTAGGTGGTTTGCCTTCTCTCCAAAATGTGTAAAGATATTTCCTTTGAATCCGCATGAGAAACACTGAAATATACCTGTTATACGATCAATACGCATACTAGGGTTTCTGTCCTCATGATCGGGGTTAAGACAGCTCACTAAACAATCTCCTCCTTTTGGTATAAAATAAACACCTCTGGAAGTAAGTAACTCTTCTACTGTCATCTACCGATATCCTGTACGTTATCTCTACTAATTAATTGATATGCACCTTTGTTATAGGCAGGTGCAATTGTATACTTTGAGCTTAATTCATGTCTGGCATTTACTGTCGTATCTATACTACTTATATCTACGGATTTGTACTGTTTAGTCTCTCTACGATATACTGTGGTTTCTTCTAAGGGTTGAAACTTGGGTGTGTATCGCTTTGCCTTTGGTAAGGGCTTTCTCTTTCTACCTGAGCTAGTGTGTCGTAAACTACCGAATGTAAGTGCCATATGCTTTATCTCCTTTCAATTATCCGTATATTATACGCATAAAAAGGTAAGATGTCAAGAACTATTTTTAAAGATCATTAATTTCTTCGCCTGTTTTATGCGAAGAATCTTCTTTCTCTTTGGGAGTAAGGGCAGTCTCGGGACCAATTTTAAGGCTATCCCAGTCTACTGTGGATGAGAATGATTTCATGGAGGCTGATCGCATCTTTACACAATTCAAGGTGATACACGCATCTTCGTGATCCCAAGTTTCAAGTGTATACGCGGCATCTGCCGCATCAAGAATACCTTTAGCGAAACGAGCTTCTCCAGTTGCATCTGTTTGATAGGGTGTGAATACTGTGCAGTCATATTCTTGTGCCATAGACTTCAATGCTTTACTTACTTCGATCTGTTCTGTCCAGTCATACTGACCTCCTCGTGAAGGAAGACTCGACCGTTTTACTTGGTTAATATAGTCTACAATGATAACTCCAACATCCAGTGCCTTGACTTTTTTATCAAGTTCAGCTCGAATCTTGGAGAGTGTGAGAGAAGGATCATATACAACATCAAGCTGTCGATTCGGGAGAAGATCTCCAGCCTGCAACTTGTCATGAAACTTATCAAAATCACGATGACTTTTATACTCTTTCAAACGGTCTTGTCCCGCAACAAAACGATCAGCCCACCAACCTGCAACCTTCTCCCACTCAGTAATACTAAGATTCTTAGTACGAAGACGGGCAAAGGGAACTTCTGTGGCTATGGAACAGCATCGTTGAAGGATAGACCGACTATCCATTTCTATAGTGAAATAGATAGCCGACTTACCACTTTTGTAAACATTATTGGCAATGTTTGCACAAATAACTGACTTACCTGCTCCTCGCTTACCACCAACCATTACTAGATCTCTGGGAGAGAACTGTATCTCGTGGTCGTATTCCTCGTTGAGGCCGAGAGGCACGTATTTAGCTAAATCTTCTTCTGGTTCGAACAGGCGAATACGTTGCATACTCTCCTGTGGATCTTCCAAATCAACTCTCTGCTCAATGTCGAGTACGATTTGGTGAAGATGGTTTACTGATTCTTGAGCATCCTCGAATGCTACAGAGTGTTCTACATAATCTTCAAGCGAGTCCAGAATTTCTTTTTGAGTGTATTCGTTTTTCAAGTACTGAAGAAGCATATTAGGATCGGCATCGACCTCAACTGCTTCAATCGCAAAAAGTTTTTCACGAGTACTTGAATCACGAATCTCAAATTTTAGATCTTCAATCGTTGGCATTTTATGAAAATCGGAGGAGTGTTTATCAATAATCTTATACAGACTATGATACTCCGTTGGCAGATATTGCTTATGCGTAACACTCCAAGTCTGAAAGTCTCCGAGCGTAAGCACTTGCTTTATCAAAGCACTTGCGATATTCAATGAAATTCTCCCGATTTCAAATCCAAAAAAAGTGAGCAGACCCCGAAGAGCCTGCTCTTATAAGCTAGAAATAATTAAGCAGAAGCTTTTTCTTTCTTAGCAGCTCCATCATAGTCAGCCGCTGAGAGCCCTCTACGAGTAAGCATAGTTTTGACACCTCGAGCAGTTTTACCAATCGCTTCAGCGATATCGTCAACGCCCATGCTACCAATGTCATTCAACTCAGCCAAAGGATCTTCCTTAGAAGCGCCTTTAGTAGTCTCTTGACGAGGAATAGCATCAATGTCACCTGAACGGAGCAAGCTAAGAGCTTTACCACGTACAGAGTTTACAGAACGGTCTAATGCATTAGCAATAGCTTCAACGAAAGCTCCCTCTTGTACCATAGATACAAAAGTCTCTTCTTCAGATGGAGAGTACGTGCGTACAGCTTCAACTTTAGGAGCAGGCTTAACGTGGCCAGTAAGTTCCATAGAAAGGATCTTGCCTTGAATTGACTTAGCAGAGAAAGCGCCGTCTTCAAAATGAGAAGCGATTTCAGCATAAGTGTAAGTTCCGCTATTGTCAGAGACAAAAGCAGCAAGAGTTGCTTCTTGTGCGTCAGTAAACGCTCGGCTAGAAGCCGCAGAAGCTAGCTCTACATCGTGTCCCATCTTTCGCAATTTGCTTGAGATAGATCGAGTAGAGGTTTCCAAGTTAGCTGCTGCTTCTGCAACAGTTGCTTGGGATACGGGGCTTTCGCCACCGACAAAATCAGTAAGAGCGGTTGTTCGCTCGTCAGTCCACTTAGGTAGTGCCATGATATTTATTCTCCAATAAATTCTAAAAGGTTAGTTATGATTTGAACGCCAGACTCTCTGGCTTTCTTAGTTTTAGCAGATTCTACTCCGCTTTCGTTCACCAGAATCGTGACATCTTTTGTCAAACTAGGTTTGACAACATAACCAAGCTCTTGAAGTTTCTTCTGAGCCTCGGCTTTAGTTTTGTAACTGGTAAGTTTACCACTAATACAAACACTTTGGCCGTGGGTTATGGTTTGTGTTTTATCAAACTTGAAACTAAAAGGTAACAAGGATACTTGATAAAATTCTTCGTTTAACCACTTCAATAAATTAGCTGTAGCTTTCTCACCGAGTCCTGCATTACGGCAAGTATCGTAGTCTATTTCTTCGATGTCTTCGCAGACTTTAGAAAGTTTTTCCGATGCAGTCTTACCAATGAGAGGTATGCTAAATGCAGATAAAAGTATGTTCAGTGGTGCATTTTTTGAGCGTTCCAACTCATCTACTAACTTCACTGCGAGTCTCTCAGATCCGATGCGGTTAGCGATATCTTCAAAAGAGATGGAATAAAGTTCCTCTAGGGAGACAATTTCCAACTTAGAAAGAGTTGCTGGACCGAGACCTTTGATCTTGAGAGTCTTAGCAAAGTGTTCGATGAGTTTAAGAACTTTTTCTCCGCAATGCGGATTTTTACAATACAGAAGGTAATTGACTTCATCTAACACCGAACTGCAGCTAGGGCAGTTTGTTGGGGCTTCGATTTTGGTCATGTTATTTCCTCTGAAATTGAATAAGTATTATACGCAGATTTAAGGTTTCTGTCAAGAATTATTTTTCGACACGTCTAACAATCCTGGGAATGATTTCCCCCGATCTTATGACTTCTACCCCACAGCCTATCTCTAGGTCGAGGTCTCTTATATACTCAATATTGTGCAGAGTGGCTCTTGATACAGTCGCGCCACCAATCTCAATAGGATCTAGGATCGCTACTGGACTGACAACACCGCTTTTACCAAGTTGCCACACTACATCAATAAGTGTTGTTGCCACTCCCTGTGCCTGTTCTTTAAGAGCAAAAGCACCACGAGGGTGTTTAGAAGTGTGTCCGAGGCGCAAATACTTTAAATTATCCTCAAGCCGATAGACAAGTCCATCAGTAGGATAACCACTCGTATCAAATCGGTCTACAACATTGAAGCCGTGCCGTTCTAGTCTGCGCAAAGCACCACTATACTGCTCGGAAAGTTCAGGTGTAGCGTCATAAGCAACGAACACTAAAGGGCGGGTCTGAAACTCTAGGAGTCCTTCTTCACCTTTTAAACCGAGTGACCCCGCAGCGAAATTGCGAGAGTTCGGAATACTACTAGGGGCAACAACTTCCCCCGTTATTTGGATAAGACGACTATCTCTAATCTCCGAAGGGACTAAGGTACTCATCTTATCAGTTATATCTCTACCTTGTATACCGTCACCACGAGTTAAAGCTAACTGTAGGCTTCCGTTTATATATAGTAAAGATACTGCTGCTCCATCTAGTTTAGGACTACATACGCAAGAATTAATATCAAGAGGAGCCTTGTCCAGATCAAAACACTTCTGCAATGAGTACATTTGATAAGTATGCGAAACCGCATCCGTAACAGTGTATCCCACTTTATTGTAGTTATGCTTGTCTGCTAGAAGGTCAAACTCTTCATCAGAGATGATAGGATAACCCTCGTAGTACATAGTACTCGCTCTATCTAAAAATTTCTGCATATACTTCTCCTAAATAAGAACAGATATTATACGCAATTTAAGGAAGATTGTCAAGAACTATTTGTACAGATCCTTAATTAAATCTGAAAAGTGTTCTTCTACCATTTCTTTTGATTCTGCTAGTGATAGTATCTCTACTAATCCCATGAAGAGTTCTCTGGAGTTGGTAAGGTCAAGCGGCATTGCTACACCCTCAGGGGTAGGTTTCCACACTTCTTCGAAGTCCATATAATACTTGCGGAGATGCAAATACTCAACACCCCGAAAGGTATTGATAGTAAGTCTTACCTGTATCTCTTTAACTTTATCATAGTGAATTACACGAGAGTATGCTTCTGGGGCTTGATGTAGTTCCATTACCTGCCCTCATTCTTTAAGATTGAAGACAATGGCACTACACTAGACACATTTGCAGGTCTAAGTAATCTGTATGAGTCTGTATCCCAACAAAAGAAGAGCAGGGTGTCATCCGTTTCCTTTGCCCTGTTCTTCTTCTTTTGAATGTAGGGTGTAGAGAAATCCAAAGTACAGACATTATACTTTAGTTTTTTGGAGTGTTCGCTACGGTAAGTGATAACGGCATCTCCATACGTGTGCACTAATTGTGCCAGTTCTTGCTTTTTCACTATAGCTCCTTGGTTAGTATTTCAGCAATCATTATTGTGATGCTACTAATACAAGGTGATTTCTATAGATACAAAAAGACCCCGCTAGACGAATCTAGCAGGGTAGTTACTTACGCTTCGTTTATTGCTGTAATAATAGAAGTAAAGTATTGTGAGGCTTTACCAGTCAACTTGGCAATAATTTCCTCGTCAACAGGTTGTCCAGCATCACCTAAAGCTGCTGCAAGGGCTTCTGCCGCTGCTGCTTTAGAAACACGAGTACTGCCTCCTCCTGTGGTTGACCCTGAGCTTTTGGCCGCAGGGGTTTTCTTAACATAAACGCCAGCTTTGGTTAAGATCATGCGAACACCATTAGGTGATTCGTCTAATTCTTCTGCAATATCCTTAACAATCTCCATGCTGGTCTCTGGAGTTGGTTCTGCTTCTTCGTACATTGATACTGCTTGTGCTTTTTTGTCGTCATCCCAAGCCACTTTTCGTTTCCTCTTTTTATTTGGGTTTTTGTTTCCTGGGCAGTCGCCCAGAGCCTGTAGTTGTTGGTTGTAAAATCGGTCGCCCATTTGCTTCCTCTCATATTTTGAAAAGATATTATGTCAAAATATAACCATCTTGTCAAGAAATATTTTTTATAACCTCTCCAAATTTACTCCATACTTTTGTAAATGTGTCAGCTTTCCTAATTCATATGCCGGAGCGTAAGCTGAGAAACCTCCCGACTGTACACTCGAAAAATAAGTATCTTCACTGTCTATCTTTTGTACTACGTAGATAGAGTAGCAAGGACATCCATACTTACTTTCATAGTCTACTTGTGCCATACCTTTCTTGCTTATGAGCCAGTCAATATCAAGTCTTTCTTTTACTATGACTGTACTGTGGTATGTAGATGACCATGCAACCTCTCCGAGTTTAAAATTTTCAGCTACACACTCGTCTGGAAAATAATGCGGAGTTAGTCTTTCTTCTTTGTTGCTCGGTCTTGAAGGCACTCCGACTTCTTCAAGAATGTTTCGCACAAAAGAGGGTGATCGAAACAACCTCTTTGATATGTCGCTAATAGTATCTCCGCCCAGAAAGCTTGAGCACGCTTCTGCAATCTCTGCATTCGAGGCTGGTCGTCCACGCAATCCTGCTTTTCTCTTTTTGGTATATGCTTTTTGCTCATTGTAATCATCAATAATTTTTTGTAGCCTTGTTGTATTATAGGCTATGTTTAGTATATCACAGGCTTCCTTCTTAGTTATTGCTTTTGTTGAAGGTGGGGCTGAAGAACTGGGGTTTAGAAGGGAAATTACTTTCTCTATGTTTTGATTCGATAAGTTCTCGTAATCCTTCTTCTTCACTGTCTTTCGCATACTCTAACTCCAGTAGTAATTCACAGTAGTGAATAATTTTTTTAATATCCTCTGCACCGTTCTTGTTACGATGCCGAGTTGCGTATTTAATAATGTTGCCTTCTATATATCCTAGCCTGTTGGCATGAATATACTCGAGCGGTTGTATAGGCAGATCATAGTGGGATCCACCTTCTTGTTTATCTAGTGCTTTGCTCATGTACGAAATCCTTTATCATCGGAAATATTGGATTGATTACATACGCACACTCGCGAGCAATATCCATATGCTCTTTTTGTGTACCTGGAGTACTTCGTACATCAATGTAATGAATCCATGATCTTAGTGTACCTGCCATATAAAGTCTAGTTTTCGTAAGACCTTCGGGAAGTACTGCTCTTGCTTGCTCCTTTGCAATACTGTTTTCAATTGCCCAGTTGTATACGGAGTTTGCTATATCAATAACTCTTTTCTGTTGCTGAATCCAATGTTGATTCAATAAAACATCGTCCGTTTCTACACTGTTCTGACGATTCTTCTCATCTTGCAGACGAGTTTCTCGTATTTCAAAAGGATAGCCCATTGCCGCAGGGTCGGCGTACCGCTGAGAGAACTCTTGAAATGCAAAGCTACGGTGTCTTACTATCTGGTGAGCAATGTCACGAGTAGTATTAATCTCTAAAGTAAGAGAAACCATTTCAAACGGGCTCCAGTGTTTGTGTTTGATTAGATACTTTACTAACTTCTCAGAGGTTTCTGTATTATGTTGATTACTTGGGTTAGAAACCCTAGCCATCATTGCTACTTCTTCGATTAAGTTATCGTGTGATGTTGCTATCATTTTTATTGTCATTTTGCTGTTATCCTTTTCTCATAGTCTGCATAGTCATCATTCCACCAGTCTGGTCTTTCTCGATGTGACCAACTCGCAAAGGTTGCTTTGTCTAAGTGATAGTAGTCTCTGTAAGACTGTATAGGTTTGTCGTAGTCTTTGAGTTCATCAGGCATTGCAAGTCCGAACTCGGTAAATCCAAGTCTTGGCATATTGCGTGGCTCAGGTAGTTTGTTTACTACTTCTACGATTGATTTGTGTTGCTTTCCGTAGCGATAGTGATACTCGTCATTGAGTGCATTACCATAGCAATGTGTCCACTCAAAGTTGTCTAGCGATGATCGTACCCAAATTGTACAAGGGTGGTTGTACATCATCGGCAGATAAGGTGTTAGGGGTCTTTCTTCGAGAGGAAGATGTTTGATGTCTTTCTTCAAGGCATTCAAGTGATCTCGCTCTTCTTTATTGAGAGCACGAGGTATAAATCCTAGGTGCTCGTCTACCCAGATAGCAGTACACATAAGCTGTGCAACTTCTAAGGGCATTTTTACAATATGTTTGTCTACATGATACTCGGCACATTTGTCGAGATCTTCATCGAGATAAAATAAATTCACTTTAGCATTCCTGCTTCTTTTTTTCTTACAGCTTCAAGAGGTGTCTCGAAGTAAGAACCTTTCTTTGCTAGTTCTAGTACTTGTTGTGAACCCCTCACCCACATATTCAAAGTATCTGTCTCATCTACTAAATGTGCATAGTTGTCTACTACAAACTGAGCTGCTAATACATTCTTGCCATGAGGCGATAATGATTCGACAGGGGAGTTTTTTAGACGTTGTGTATTTTCACTCATATTACGCTCCTTGAATTTGAATGAATATTATACTAAAGTTGGGGGTGATTGTCAAGAGATATTTTATGCACGCTTTTCTTTTAGGTCGCGTATGGCTGTCTTAATCGCATCTTCGGCTAGAACCGAGCAATGAATCTTTACAGGAGGAAGGGCTAACTCGGTGGCCAAGTCAGTATTTTTTATTTTATAGGCTTCATCTATGTGTTTGTCTTTTACCCACTCTGTCAAAAGTGAACTAGATGCTATAGCTGATCCACACCCGTAGGTCTTAAACTTTGCATCTGTAATTATGTCTGAGTCGTTTACTTGTATTTGTAGGCGCATCACATCTCCACAAGCAGGTGCTCCAACCATACCAGTACCTACATTCTTTGCGTCTGCGTCAAGTACTCCTACGTTACGAGGATTTTCATAATGATCTATAACTTTGTGTGAGTATGCCATCTTATTCTCCTATGCCGCTTAACCTTACTTTTTCAGTTATGGTTGTAGTCCAATGTAACTTCTTATTTAAATTATCCATCTATAATACTTTTTACTTTCCATGGTGTAAAACACACTGTTCCTAAACTTATGTGATCTGCTCCAGCGTCAATATATCTATCAGCACTAGCTTTATCTTTTACTCCTCCACCGGCAATAACTTCAACATGAGGATGTGTGGTTTTCATGTATTCAATTATGTTAATAGTGTATGGCATAATGATCTTACCACTTAATCCACCTTTTCTTGTTGGTACTGTATTACTTGCGTGTACTTGATTATAACCTAAATCTACAATTTTGTCAAGTTGTTTGTTTGTTATTGTAGGCGGTACTTTTACAATGCACCATTTGCGTTCGTCTTTTGCAAAACTTTTTGTTAAGTCTGGATGTGCGTCTACATTAGGACAACTTATATTAAGTTCAACGCTCATATTCTTGGGTACTATTTCGTAAAGTATACGCCAGTCATTTGGTTCCAAACTTGAAATACTCATTATACTATGCGATGCAGTATTTTCTATACCTTTGAAAATGCCTGGGTTACGTAATCCTAATTTATTACGCCATGTCCATCCTTCTTTTGTATGTACATATCGTAATGTACGAAGTATTTGTTTAACTCTACCCGGACGTGGTTTAACTGTGAAAGTTCCTGTAACGCTGATTACTGGCTTATCACTTAAAAAGTTAATATACTGCAAGTAGTTTCCAAAGGGAGCACTGATAAAATATTTTGTCATCCCTTGTTCCTATGCAACGTAGAAACTCTCTCCGCACCCGCACTTGCTTGTTTCGTTTGGATTTACAAATTCAAAACCTTCTTGAAATTGCTGTACTTTATACTGTAACTCTGAGCCGAATAAAAACATTGAACTCTTACTATCAATGTATACAGTTACAGGAAGGTCTAGAAGCACGTGGTCTCCCTCTTCTTGCTTGTATGCCCACTCCATTACATAAGAGTGTCCATTACAGCCTGCACTCTGTACTTTTATACGAATGCCTATTGAGCTTGCAGGCAGTATTAGTTCTGAAAAAACTTTCTTTGCTGATTTATGTATTTCTATCATCGTCATTTAAACTCACATATTCTGCGTTTATCATTTTAGGGTTCTTTTTCTCTTCTCGTTTACGGTCTAGGAAAACAACGGCTTTATTGAATCGTCTCTGAAACTTCGCTACTGGATTCTTCTTTTTCATTAGTAGTAACCTCTCTGTAATATACAATTACTTCGCCCAATTGGCTGATGTATCTTTTGATTTCTTGTGTATTATAAGCCATTAACTCATAATCTGCAACTGTCATTGCGACAAACACAAGATCTCCTCCGTGTTTCTTTTTGATATCTTCTTCAAACTTATCCATGTATGTACGTTCTTCTTTCGGAATTTTTCTATCCGAAACTACATACCACTTAGGTTCTTTTAAATTTAAAGGTCGAGGCATAATTGGCTGTACAATATCTATTTGCACAGGCTTAGTTATAATCTCTACTTCTCTTGGAGGTTGTTGTAAAAAGCTACAACCACTAAGGGTTAGGATTGCTAATGCGCTTACTGACTTCTTCAATAGCATCAAATACCTCCTTTGTTCTTTCATTTGCTCGAGTTTCTATTTGTCCAGGTCTTGCACTCGCTATCTTTGCAAGGTTGTGTCTACGAAAAATATCTAAGTATTCAGACATTTCAGCTTCATACTGCTGATTTTGTGTCTGAAGTACTGCAGTTGCTTGTGCTGTCTTTTCTGCATTTGCTGTAATTGCGGCTATTGTAGCCTTTTGCTCTTGATCCCGCAGGTCTTGTGCAAGTATTACTGCGGTTTGTTCTTCTAATTTATTTTTCATAGGTACTACAGCGGTTTGGTAGTAAAGGTAACCCCCTACTGCCATTGCCGCCATAATTCCCATTAAAATTTTAGACATTCTCTAACCTAGTCATTAATCTTTCAGCTCGGTTACCTACTTGACGATACCACTTAGAGTCTCTCCCTTCAACTGCGGCTGTTGACCAATCGCATTTGTCGAGAGCTTTTTTCATGTTTCTAAATCCAGTAAGTCGAGGACGTCCAAGATTAAACATCATATTGACGAGTATCTCTTGGACTTCCCCTGGGTAGTCGTTCCAATCAGAGTAAAGAACTTTGCACTCATCAATAGAAATATCTAAGTCGTTTTGAAACGCTTCGGTTACTCTTTCGGGTTCGACAGAATGCCCAACGGCAAACCCGTTCTCGGGATCATCATCTAAGATGAGGTGTCCTATTCCAAAAGTTGGATAACCTAAGTGATCTAAGTATACTTCGTATACTACTCCTTCATCAATCTCTAGTTGTTTTTGTACTTGTTCTCTATCCATTTGTCACTCCTATAGTGTGTAATTTATACTGGCGAAGTATATTACGGTCATTGGCATAAGAACTGCCATTATTGCGGCTGTCGTGTTACAAAAGTAGCACACAGTCTTGTTGTCTCGAAGGCGTTGCATTCAAGTTCTCCTTAATTAGCCTAATGCTGGCTCTTGTCTATTTAATATCTACGTATTTGGGTAGGGCTTCAGCAGGAATACGTTCTTCCATTGAGATACATAGTAGGCCTCTTGCCATATATGCTTCTCTTAGTTCGATGTATTCTCCGACCTGAAAAGTTCTGGTAAAACATTTACCGCTCAATCCTTTGTGCAAGTACACTTCTTCATCTTTGGTCGTTTGCTTTCGCATCCCTTTAATAGTCAAGGTATTTTGATGCAGGCTGATCTCTAGATCATTTTTATCCCATCCTGGTACTGCAAGCTCTATTAAGTAGCCTGTGTCTCCAGTCTTTATTACATTATAACGAGGATAGCCGTTGTCAATATTGTTGTTAAGGAACTGTTCGTGCATTCGGTCAAACCCTAAGAAAAACTTAGGCATATCTGCCATTGATAACTGTTGTGTAGTCATTTTATTACTCCTTTGCGTCCTTTCGGCACGCACTTTGTCTCCTCTCGGTAGACGTTAATTCAACCACTTTAATTTAGGCGGGTTGTTAGCCTATCATATTCTTTACCTTGGGTTCAAACTCTTTCCAACCACCTATCTGTACTCCGTCAACTATGATCTGAGGTACTGTAGTGGCTTGAGGAAAGATAGTTCTGAACTCAAGTTTTGTGTAGTCTTGATCTAGTTTTAGAACTACATGAGTAAATTCTTTATCTACTAGACATAAATGTGTACAAGCGTCTTCCGCTTTTTTACAATATACACAATTTTCTCTACTATATACTACTACTTTCTTCATACTGCGACCTTTCTGCGCACAAGTTCGTTGCGAATAGCTTGCATACGCTTAGGTGTAGTACCGCTTTCGAGAGCACTTACTAGCTCTTCTGTCTTGGTTGCGTGCATGAAGTAATGTACTGTTTTGTACTTCTTAGCTTCGCGATTTACTAATACTTTTGTTGATTCTTTAAATTTAGCTGGCATTTTCTTGTTCCTTTTTATATTCGAGTTTGAGTTGTTTAAATACTTTGTCTGCTACAGATCTATTCTTTGTCAATAGATACAGGTTGTTTGCATCTTCGACTTTAAATATTTGTACCAAATCTTTGTCACGTTCTATAGTTAGTTTAAGTTCGTTCTTCATCTACTTCCAACATTCCATGGTCTACGAGGTGTTCGATTGTAGTTTCGATACCTTCCTGCTTTCCGAGGGCATGGCAAGTAAGACCACAGCCTATTAAGCAAAATACAAATATGGCTCCTTCTAACATAAATTCTCCGTTTCTTTGGATTGGTTTCTCTACTTTTGAATGACTATTATACGCATATATAGGTAATAAGTCAAGAACTATCCTTACAATCCCCAAATATTTTTCTATTCTTTATGTGTGAATTATACTGAAAAACATGATAAATGTCAAGAATAATTTTTGGCTACCCTAAAAAAATTTCTTGACAAAGTTCTTGCATTCGGATATAATACTTGCATGAAAAAATATAAGAGAAAGCCTTGGACAGATACGGAACGCAAAACCCTTGCGAAGTATTATTATCATGCTTGCATAGATGAAGTTTGTAATATGCTACCCGAAAGAACTGAACAGGCTATTCGTAATCAAGTATCTTACTTACGTAAGAGAGGATATAGGTTTCAATAATGACATTAGTAGAATGGACAATTGTTTTTGCTTTACTGGCGTTCTGGGTCTATATAGATAAAGAGGATAATGGATGAATGTCAAAGTACGTAATGGAAATGTTGAGCAAGCGTTACGAATTTTTAAAAGAAAAATTAATGATAGCAATAAACTTTTTGACTACAAAGAAAAAGAACACTATGAAAAACCCACCACAAAAAGACAAAAGAAAAAAGCAGCCGCAGTCGCAAGAGAAAGAAAAAGACAAGAAAAGTTGGCAAAGAACCCTTTTTCCTTAAAATAAGTCTTGACAAAATGCCGGAAAGGGCGTATAATATTATATATTAACTGGAGGATTTATGATAAATGTACAAACAGAAGGCAAAAACTTACCTGAATACGATACATTCATTGACGAATGCATCATGGCACTTTTTCCTGAAGATGCCAAGTATGATCTATACATTGAATTTAAGAAGTACATTGACAAGGATGGTAGTCACGCTGGTTTTTGCATGGGTGACGACATTGAATCCTCCATCAGCATCGCTACGCATTGGATGTATGAAGATGCAGAAGAGGTGGCATACGAGCCACACGAGATTGCTAGCAACATTGCACACGAACTGGTACACGCCAAGCAATTCTATAAAGGTCAAATCAATATGATTGACCATGTGTGGAAACATAATCAAGAAACAATTAACTGTGAGGGGCTTGAGTACGCTGAGACCCCGTGGGAAGTTGAAGCATATACCTACGAGGACATACTCACAGATTTACTATGGGAGAATGTATAATGTTAGAGACACTATTTGGAGTATTTATACTTATTGGATTTGCTGTCTGCTTATCAGGAGCTTTTCTAATTGTACAAGATAGAGAACAGGCTTACTGGGCTGAGAAAGACGCTCGGGAGTTGTATGAAAAAATGCAGGAGAACGTGAATGACTCCACAAGAAATAGTTGACCACAAGCGTAAGTGGATCATGGCAAACTACTTTGAAAGCCATACTCATACTGATCTTCGGTCAGAGGTTTATTCGTGGTGCAAAGAGCACTGCTTTCAGTGGAGATTTGATATTAAGAACTTTACAGATATCTATGGAGATACTGTAAGATTTGAATTAAAAGAAGATTTTGATGGTTTTAACGAATGGTACGAGGAACAGTGGAATGAAGAAAATTTGGACAATATGGAAGCACGCTCTCGGATCGTTTGACGAAGAAGATGGGTATGACGCACAGAATGAGAATAGAATTTCTATGATTCGTACTTTTATAGTAGTCTCGAACCTAGTATGTGTATATATGATAATGATTAATATTATAAGGACTTGGTAATGAAAGAATTAGTAAATATGTATAGAATAGTGATGGATATGAGATTTAATCCATTAAGATTTATTCCTGACGTAGTATTGCAAACGTACTTATTACTTGCACTGTTTGTAATGTGGTGTGGTTTCTTTGGACTTCTCGCAATTTACTACTTTGGATGGCTTGGATACAGTATTCCTTTGTCGATTGGTTTGCACCTGGCTGTACTTATACCGATTGCAGTTACAAATGCTGTATTTATTGATGCAGAGAAAAAGAGATGAAAACTATATTTAGAACCAGAATGGCCTTAAAAAAAGTAAGAAAGAAAATATGGAGAGTGTGGGCAAAGAGCCTCGGAGAGAAGGTTGGAGAAACTGATGCACAGGCAGATACTGTTGCTTTGATACGTACTTTCTGGTGGATTGTTCACATTGTGACTTGCTTTATGATTATAATACACAACGCTACGAAGCTAGGATGGTTGTGAGAAGCCTTGCAGATAGGGTTAAATCCCTACAAAGAGCAAGAGATAATGCAAAGTCAGAGGAATTTAAAGAGTTATGGAACACCAAACTAAAAGAACTACTCGTAGAGTCAAGTCGCCATGCATCGGCACGTGTCTTTACGACCCCGTAGAGAATTACTGTATTGGATGTTATCGCACACCCGCAGAGATTACGAACTGGATGAGCATGACGGAAGATGAAAAATACAAGGCAATTAAAAGGATAGGAGAAAAACATGATGTCAAAAGGTGATAGAGACCGCACTGCGGATAGAGTAGCATATGAAAACAACTGGAATAAAATCTTTGGTCGAAAAGAGAAGAACGAAGCTCAGCTAGCGCATGAAAAGAAAATTTTTGGTTCCTTTGAAGTACTTACACCTGCAAAACAAAGAGCAATTGAGGTACTGAACGAAAAGTATACACTTACACTCGGCTTGTTAGATGATGTACCTAACTTTAAAAGTTTCTTGACAAAAGACTGATTTAGAAGTATAATATACACATAAATCGGAAAAAGGAAAAGCAATGAAAATATCAAACTTTGAAATGGTGGGTGACTTTATGGAGGCTTTCGGTCAAGAAGTACTCTATATGCCAAAGATGCCCGATACTAACCTCGCGGCACTACGCCTCGATCTAATTAACGAAGAAGTACAGGAGTTACGAGATGGACTTGGTAAAAAAAGTATGCTCGAGATTGCAGATGCACTTACAGACATTCTTTATGTTGTGTACGGAGCAGGTCATGCTTTTGGCATTGATCTTGACGAGTGTTTTAACGAAGTACATCGCAGCAATATGACAAAGCTCGGAGAAGATGGACGACCTCTCTACAGAGATGATGGCAAGGTCATGAAAGGACCGAACTACGAAGATCCTAACCTGGAGCAGTTTTTAGTATGAAAAATGAAAGATTAACAGCACTTATCTGTTGTGCCGTCTGCCTCTTTGCAGGATCAATGATCGGGGCTACAGCAGTACAAAAATCATGGAGATTGGATGCGGCACAGACTGAATGTGCTCGTTTCAATCCGCAACAAGGTCACTTCGAGTGGCTAGAGAGGAACTAGAAATGATACATAAACAATTTGAAACTGTAAATGATAATCACGAATTTACAATCTGTGACAACGGTTTTACCCTCCGAGTGGGTGGTAAAGATTTGCAAGATAACTGGATTACCAAAACTTATGTTTACACTACTATTGGTGAACTGTTTGATGGTATTCGAGAGCTTACAACTATAACAGTTGAATAGCGAGGGAGAAAATAATGCTAGTACATAAACATCTAATTATTCGTGCAGAAGTAGAAGAACCACCGAAACTTCCAGCATTTGTAGTCGAGTGGCTACGTCAAACAGTCGAAGCGATTGGTATGAAAATACTGTCAGGTCCGCACTCTGAATATGTCGAAGTTGAAGGTAATGAAGGAGCTACGGGTGTAGTGATTATCGAAACGAGTCATCTTGCGATACACGTTTGGGATCGACAAGATCCACCACTGCTACAGTTAGATGTTTATACTTGCGGTGCTTTTGATCCACAGATTATCTTCGATCGACTACAAGAATTTAAGCCTGTCAAGATTGAACATAAGTATCTTGATAGAGAACATAACCTTACGGAATTGCAGATATAATGCAATGGCCTCGCAGAGCTTGGGAGAATAATATTATGCTAGACAAGTATAACAGTTGGGCTCACCTTATGTGGGTTGACAACTGTAATGAGAGAGANGACTGGGGTATGCAACGTCTTTCGAAAGAAGAATATCTACAACAGAACAAGGATTTCCTCGAGAANGAGTTTTGTCTTTACCTTTACGGAGAACGAAAGAAGGAAGGTATGTACTATGACTGGTTGGACGCATCGTGAGAGAACTATGGTGGGTAAGCGGAGCAATGACTCTTGCACTTGTAGTTCTGTACTTTGGAGCTTTGAAAGATATAAAGCCGAAGAGTTGCATAGAAGATAAGTCCTATACTGCTTATGAGAAGTGTGGTCGTGATAGGCTTCGCATCTCTGGTAACAAGAAGTTGAAAGGAGAGCGAGTCGTTACTGTACAAAGAAAAGTAGAGGAGAAGCCTGACCTTTTCAAGATGGTAAGACAAACGTGGCAAGGATGTGGTGCATGTCATGGACAGAAAGGAGAGGGAGGTGTAGGACCAAAACTCGCTGGACAAACAGCAGATTACATCGCTACTGCACTTACGCAGTATAAAAACAAGCAGAAGCGTGGTCGAAAGAGCCAGATGATGTACGGTCAAGCGAGCGCACTCAGCAATCGTCAGATTGATATGATTGCTGAACTTGTAGAAACAGAACTAAAATGAAGGTCGGAAAAATAAATTATGAATGTCAGCTTCATTTTTGGACTTTTTCAACTCAATAACAACGATGCACCTAAGCAAAAATTTACCCTTTACAGATTTGAAAAAGTGTGATAAAATATATCTAAAATTGATAATCAATAAGATCAATAACAAATTCTTCTCACCTAGAAGATAATCGTTTTAATAGTGATGATGTTACAGGAGGCGTGGAACGTCAGTGTATCGCCTCTACTGTGTCTTCACTGATTAAACTGACTTATCTGAATCTTCACATATGTTGTGTTTCAACTAAGAGATTCTATGATCAATTGTTAAGAGTAACGATAACCAAATAACATTGACGAGAAACACAACGTATATCAACTACTATCTAATTCTACTGAAAATTTCTCTTTTATTTCCATACTCTGAAGCAATTTCGCCCAACCCACGATCATTCAAAAACTTATTCTTTTCCGTTACTGTTATGACTTTTCCACAATTTGTCCTAGATTCTCCTTTTCTGCGTTCTGTTTTTCCTAGTTATAAAAAAGCCTCACCCTGTCTTAGCGGTAAGGCTGTTCGCATTGCACCCGTGGCGGGGTCAAGTATTATCACCATCTCTATACTTAATCTTTACTCTTGTCGAAGTGCACCACTTTTCTACTCTTGACTCCGTACTTACTGCTCCATCCCCGTAGCGACTTCAAGAGTTCTGAGCGTTGCCTTTGGAGCCTTTTCGAGACCAGCCAAACTCTCAATCTCAACTCCCAGATTGTCAGCAATACTGCTAACGATCTCCACCTTCGTGATAGGTAGATCCCCGCTTTTGTTTTTATAAATAGCTCTTTCATATACTCCCTCCCTACTTAGCTTACCAATAATTGATTTTGTACTCTTTCCTAGTTCTTCTGCTAAACTCTGTACCGTGGTCATACTAGGATTCTGCTTGTACCCCGTTACAATATAGTCTGTTTCTCTTTCAGTGTAATTCATAGCTAAATGGATCCTCCGCTAATCCTAGTAGTCTTAGTACTGCTTCTGGTGTTGTGCAATACTCCTCTGCAATATCATAGATTGTATACTGTCCTGACTCCCACTTCTCTCTTACATCGTCTTTAAGTTTCATCTTTATTCTCCCAATCAAAGGAGAACTGCATACCTTCTGCGTCTACTACAATATTTGCTTCACTTGAGTACTGTACTAGCCTTACAGGAATATCCCCAACTGCTACATACTTGGCGTACTCTTTGATATCGTCATTAAACTTTGCTTCCATACAAGAAGCCTCTTCCTCTGCTTTGTGTAGCATCTCGTGTAGAGAGTCAAGCTTGTCATACATTTCTTCCAGTTGCATACTACCTGCTTCTAACTGCTGTAGAATATTCTCGGCTTTACGTTCTTTTGTAGGAAATTCAAGTATTTTGACCATTTTTTACCTCCTCGATATACTTCTCTAGGTACTTGCTCGCTTCAAATCTTGTCAGATCTGCACTTAGAGTTAGTACTATAGTTCTGTAGCCAGTTTCGTCTTGCTCGACAATCCACCAGTTACCCGTGTTAATATTTTGTTGTAAATCGTACTTCATAGATGTTCTCCCAGTTAATACAGATATTATACGGGAGTTAAAGAAAAAAGTCAAGAAATTTTTTATGAACGTACAAAAAAATGCCCCCACAAGGAGGGCAAATTCATACTAGGAATAGGTGATGTGGATACCGTCCCTTCGACACATCGTTGCTTCGGCTCACCGATAGAAGCACCTCGACTCATGTTTTTTATGGATGGGATATTAACAGAGCCTACAACTCACAAACCCCCCTTTGATCGGCTCAAAGATCTAAAAGCCCCTGCACCATACGCTTTATACAGCCTTGCGAGGTAGGCTGTCAGCTAACGCATCTTCAAAGAACTCCGTAAGTTGAAGCCTTGCAGTGATACGCGCTAATTTGAACAGTTTATGTCTCACTTATATCGCCCTAGACCTTGAGTGTTATTCAGCACTGTGGGGCTATCAAAGTAAAAAGAAAGGAGCTGTCAGTTACGAAGAATTCTCTGACACTTAGGAATATATCCGCCTAAACGGTCGCGATTTACTTGCCTTTCTCAATCTTTGAAACACTATTATACTAACATTTAACCACTTCGTCAAGAACTATTTTTTTAATCCTTAAACATTTTGTCTCCAGTGTTCCACTAGTATGAAAGAGTGTTCACTGGCTGGAAACCCCAGTACTTCCATATCTAACAATGCCCAGCAGCCACAACAGTCATGTTCGTGTGAGCACTTCCATCCACCTGAGCCATATACTGTCTCATCAGCTCTCTGCCGTAGCTCTCTGAGGCTTCTATCAAAGCACATGAATACAGTGTAACGAATTTCAGGATTACTTTGTTCGAGTACTTCGATTGCATCAAACTCTGTATCTGCTTCAAAAGCTAAACTATGAATCATCGTATCCACTCCATTACTGCTATTGCTAAAGGGAAAGCGAATAGCGTGATAAAGAACCACGCTAATCCTCCAAATCTTTGTCGGTTTGACACTATCGCTCTACTTCAGAGCGAATAGCATCAACCAATACTTCTAGGTCTTGCTTAGAAGCCTTCTCCAAGCTAGGCAATGCGATACCGAGCTGATCCTGTATCTGAGCTACTAATTCGGCCTTACGAATAACAGGAGCCCCAGTCTTAGTAACGCGTGGAGCTGCAACATAAACTCC
>JGI24004J15324_10000160_pt1 | contig 25905 bp, 18 predicted proteins | sample LinPmetageLP32_FD_15324 | JGI IMG/M metagenome (IMG submission 15324)
GGAAGATGGCAAATACAACCATTAGCAGATACATTATCAGGTAGTATAGCATATGGACTTGCTACAACAAGTACTAGTATTACAACAAATATTCTACCAGAAACTACCACAAATATAATAAGTGGACAACAATACATAATTAAATTTACAGGAAGTACAAACTTTACATCCTTAGGTGCTTCATCTAATGCAGTAGGTACAGTATTTACAGCATCTACCACAACTACTTTTACAGGCAATGTAACAGGTACAGTAGCACCAACTAGTTTTGATACTGTAAATTATACAACAATNGATAANNANGATTATGCTTTTGTNGATGTNTNNNTAGANGGANANTATATTGAAAACGAAGGNGATATTGTTTANTACACATTAACTNNTAACAGTATAANTTTTGCAAATGTTGAANTACTNCCTAAAAAATCTNTAACAACANCTTCNAATGTTTATGTGGTAGAACACTCNACNATAGATTTTGTAGATGCNTTTNAAGNAGATGTACCAGGTGCAANTCTCANTATNAAAGCANCAACAAATGATGATATTACAGCAAGAGTTGTTCCAGTAAGAAATTATGAGATAACNGCAGATGCTCGTGATGATGAAGTAATATTAATAGATATTGACGATACNAGTAGATTCCTTAAGAAGCCAAGTGGNTTAAGATCAGATGAACTTTGGAAAACAACTTCAAATGTAAGTGCAATAGGTATAACAGACAGTAAATTTAATCCACTACCAAATGCAGGTTATGTAAATCAGAGTAATGTATCATATAGTGCATTTAATGTTCCAAGTATAGCACAACTTTTTGGTAATAATATTAAATTTAAACCAGAAGCAAACGATACAATTCATATAGCAAAAGCAGAAAACCAGGATTGGAATGTATATCAATTAAAAGATGCAAACCCAACACTAAGTTTTGTTGAACAAGATGCAACAACAGAAACTGCATACCTATATCTTAATGATATAGACTTGTTTAGTTATGTTGATAACAATGCTATAGGCGGCACAGACAATAACAGATATTTAGATTACCATTTGGTTATTAAAGATGCTGACTTAACAGACCAATTTGTTGTGTGGACTAACCAGCAAGTTGTGGAAAACAAAGGTGTTAAAATATCAGACTTTGCTGGTGTAAACATGATAGCCGCAAATATTGTATCAATAGGTCCTGCTAATGTAATGTCTATTACTAATATGGCGGCGGCACCAACAGACTCAACAGTGGCACAGGCAAACATAAATCCTGTTAATCAAGTAATTAATGGTGGTCCAGTTACAAACGGAACACAATTTGATGTTGCTAATGTATCAGGAATATCAGCAGGAATGAAAGTTATTAAAGATAACTTACAAGTAGGTTCAGGAGCAACAGTTACTAACGTATCAGGCACAACAGTTACAATATCTGAAAATATTACTGCCGCAAATGGCACAACAATAGGATTTACATCAGGCACAATTACACTTTCCACAAATGTATACAACTTAACCAGTGGTGATACTGTAGCATTTAGTGAAGGGCTTCCTACACAGCATTCATTTGATGTAATTGCTAAAAACTTATATACTGCTGTAGATACGGTACAATACAAACAGAGTACTAATACTCAAACTTATACAGTTCCAGATCAAGGATATGAATTAGATTACATTTTCCATGCAGGAAATTCCAATGTTATTCCAGTAGAAATAATGGAAGCAACTCAGTTTAATCCTCAAAACTTTCCTCTCCCACAACTAGGGTTAGAGTACAGTATTGAAACATTAGGAAATACAAACTGGAACGACATTGCTGGTACATCAGGCGTAACTTATGAAGTAGGTGATATATTTACTTCTGTTAATACTGGTGCAGGAACAGGAACAGTTGTTCCTACAGTAGGAACCACATTTATAGAATTTGATACAATTACAATACCTACAGCAAATTTAACTGTTAGCGATACAGATGTATCCTTCCAATTTACTGATCCATCTCTACTATATTTAAACATTGGTGACAATGGAGTTAGTAATGTACATGTAAATGGTGCAAATATTATTAGTGTTGGTAATACTATAGAACTGCAATCAAATGTATCAGCATACCATGGAAGATCATATCTGATCACCGAAGTTACAAATACTAGAATTACTATACAAAGTGATGACTTCCCATTAATGAGTACCGGTTATGCTGAAAAAATTGACATAGCCGCAATGGATATTTATGGTGTTAAATATAATCATCACAGCAATATACATACTAATTCATATTTAGTATCAAATGTAACTAGCGACAGTTTTACAATTCATGATGCAAATGTTACAGCAAATGTTTCATCAGATATTTTAACAATGAGTTACTTCGGTAAAACCAGAATTACAGCAGATACAGTTGATCACAACTTAGCATCAGGTGACGTAGTAAAACTAATTGCTAACGCCTATAGTGGATATTACTATATAGAAAGTGCAACAGAAGATAGTTTTGTTATTGATATGCCTTTTAATAATAGTGTAAGTAAATCAGGAAGTATTATTAAAGCAGGTATGGAAATTACCACAGATTCAGCACATGGTATAGACCCAACCTATGCAGGTAAACGAATTGCTTTACATATGGCAGAACCAGATTATTACAACAGAGTATATACAGTTGCAAGTGCACCTACTACAACTACTCTAAGGATTGCTGACGCATTTAGTTTTGCAGACGTGGCCAATGCTCAATTCACAGCATGGACGGCCAATACTGCTTTTGCAAAAGGCGAAAGAATACTAAATGGTGTTGTTACCTATGTGGCCGCTAATGCATTTACATCAGGTTCAGAATTTGATTCCACTAATTTAAATGTTGGAAAACCTGCATTATTAACAACTATAGATCACAACAAAATTAAACTTAATAATACTGAAATTGTGCTTGGCGATATTAAATCAGAAGCAGATGTTGTAGACAGTATTAACAATGCTATGGCCCTAAGACGTGGTGCTGTAGATAACGACCATACACAAATATCTTTCCCAATGATCAGTGGAAAGAATAATAAAAAATTAAATCCTATTTTAGGAGATTACAGACAGGTTGCAGGACTTTCACCTTATGTAAACGCAGACAAAATAGAAGATACTCCGTTAGGAGACAAATTAACTAGAGCTGGAACTTTAAGTTATAAAGTTAATAAAAAAGGATTTGTGAATGATAGTGGTAACCCTTTATTCCCAATAAGCCAACCACCTGCTTCAATACTTAACACAGGTGTTCAAAATCCAGCATATTTNGGNNCAACAAANAATTACGGCTTGCCTACAGACCCACTAAATGTTCCATTATTTAATTTCCCAGATGCAAATGGTACACCAGTACCAGGCTCAGGAACAGATAGTGGTGCTAAACCAATTATTGACCCAAGAAAAGCATTTGCTAATATTAGTAAAAAGCCGTGTGTTGATATGTGTAGTCCTGTTATTGTACCACCCACACCAGTAGTTCCAATAACTGGCGGTGGTGTAATTAGCCCACCACAATTCACAACTACATGTTATGGCGGAACAATATTAAATCCAGATAATGGCAATGCAGGAATGAAAATTGTATCTGCAACTGGCCATGGTAAAAGACGTTGGACTAGTGACTATTCAGGTTATTACACACTAAATGGTTCACATGCCGGATTTGCATCACAAGTTGGTGCCAGTAGAGGAAAACTTAGAGCATCAGCACTAGCAGGTGTTATGACCTGGAGTGATAACGGAAGTACACAAAGATTTAAAGTACAGATGAAGTTTAGTAAAGCAGGAACTTATTATGCTCACGTATTTAATGCTGGTAGATCAGGTTACAATTCTAGAACGTATGTGACTATTACAGGCTCTAATACAGGCACAGGAAAAGTAACTTCAATACATTCTGGTAAAGAGTTTAATTTTAATACAAAAGGTAACGTACAAGCATTTGAAGTATCAGCAGACCAAACAGTAACATTTGATGGTGTATGTAGAGGTGGTGGTAATCACTGGCATGGATTATGTTTCCATATATCAGCAAGTGCAACAGGACTTGAATCCTGTGCGAAAACACAATTACCAGCAGTTTCTACAACTAGTGGATATGCTAACCTACCACAAAATACTAATACTGGCAATGCTGTGGTATCATACCATGAACAGCATAATAGATCCAGTAACCAAACAGACAACGATTACTATACACTCACAAGTAGTGGAATGGTAGAAATATTATTTGATATGTACAGCGGTGGTGACAGAATAGATGTTTACCAAGGTGTTAGTAAAGGAGGTGAAAACTTATTAGTTTCCTCCAACACTCAACAGCAAGTACAAAAACTTTCAGATAACGAAAAAAATGAAATACTTTCAAAAGCAGGTGGTACACAACATCGGGGCCAAGGCGGAGGCAGAGGTTCAGGTAACGGTCCTAGAATGTTTGACTTCCAATACAGCGGCAATAATGTAAAGTATGCAGGTAAGTTGGCATTCAGTGTTGATATTAATAACGGAACATATTTAAAAGTAAAAGTTACTAAGCCTAGTATTGTATACAGATATGTGATGAAGTTACCTAATAATCCAGTAGTACCTTTACCACCAACAACTAATCCACAGCCTGGACAGCCGTGTAATGTTGCTATTTACAGTCCAACAGCACCAACACCTTCTATAGGAGTGCAAACACCTATATACTCACCAGGTGGTGTACCTACAACAACTAAAAAGAAGCCAACTCCTGGTAATTTAGGAGGCGGTGGTGGAGGCGGTGGCGCCCTTTTAGGTGGCGGCGGCTACAATGTAATTGGTAGTAATTTAAACCAATATTTACTATATCAGAAACTTGGAATGGGTGGTGGTGGAAACCGCATGAGTGTTGCGTCATCTAAACATAATGTAATGCATAACTATGGTGGAGTAGGACTTGCCCCGATGGCAGGTTTTAGTATGATACCTAGTATCTTTAAAAAGACTGTTAAAACAACAGTAAGTAATTCTTATGGTAAATATCAGCCTTTAACAGAAGGTCAATTTGTAAATAATACAGTACAACGTGTAACAGGTAATCAGATATTACCATTAGCACAACCATTAAGACATGTTGCACCTAGCAGACCAGGAAAACTTAGAGCATTAGATCTTGACAATTATCCTTTCTGGAACGAACTAACATATACTGGCGATAATTATTATAAGAAAGGCAATAACTTCTTTACATATACACCAGGAAAAATTAATACAGATATCAGATTAGAGGACGGCACAATAATAGGTAATGTATTAGACGACTTTAGTATTTCAGGCGGTATTGCAGGTGTAGATGTTTTACTTACATACCCAGGACAAATACCAACAGTATTACCTAATCCTGATAATAATACTATAGCACTAGAGCCAGCATATGAATTACCCCATGAGGATTCACCTTATGATCCCAAAATTACATATAGTGAAACTCCTGTAATTAGTATACAGCCTAAAATAAAAGATGACAACGGCAATTATGTACCAGCAGGGCCGGCTGTTTACTGTGATATAAGTAGACCAACACCTGGCCATACTATTGTACTAGACGACATGACCGGAATTAAAGCAGGTGATGAATTAATTATTAACAATACAAAAGTTAGATTCCCTGGCAGTGATCCAAAACAAGTTGAGACTGCTTTAAGATGTACACAAGGCAGTGGCTACATGGTACATGATACATTTAAAGACGGCAAACCAGCATTAAGAGTTAGCAGTTGTTCAAATGCACCATTAACAGTCAGAGACGGTTGTGCAGGTGGAATATACAGAGAAGTATTAGACTTCCACGTAGTAAGAGGATTTGATCAAAGCGAAACAGAAACAAGTAATACAGCAGTATTACCAGCAACAACAGGTTATTCTATTCCAGGTGCTCTTTCCTCAGGAAGCCAACCGGCTGGTACGGCAGTTAATCCTACAGCAAATTATACAATGTATAATGTTGCAGGGACTTCCACAGGCGCATTTAGTGGCTCAGGCGGAAGTCCTGCTACAACCACAGGAGCAATACTTTCTAGTAAAACAGTATCTAAATCAACAGGTGGTAGTGGATATAGTATTGGAGACAGATTAAGAATAGTTGGTGGACTTCCAATTGAAGATCCATATGGCGGAATTACAGAGTTCTGTATTGACATGCCAGGCATGATGTATAGTAGTGCAGAAAATATTAAAGTTTATATCGGCGACGGCACAACACCAGGTTCAGGAGCACTTGCTGGTGCAGTAACATTAGACCAGAATAGAGGAATTGCTAGTATACAAATCCTTTCAGGCGGTAATGGTTATGACTTTAGCAGACCACCAGTAGTAAAAATTATAGACTTAGCAGAAGGACAAACATATAATACTACTGCGGCAAGTGTTACAGCAAAAATTGGTACTGGAAAGGGACTTCCTCCTAGAGTTGCTAAATTTGTTGTATCAAGTGTCGACGCATTAGGCACAATTACAAGTTTACAAATTATAGACAGAGGAATTTATAAACAATTCCCTGCAGATTTAACACAAGGTGTTCCATTAGAATACGACGCAATAGGACTAGGCGATGAAACAGGTGTTGATGGTAACGGACAATATTTCCAAGGTACAGGCTTAGGACAGTTTGATCCACTTAATGACCATGAAAGATTAGACAGCCCAGGTGCATATGATCCTATTAACGGAATAGTAGGCGGTGGAACAGGAGCCAGAGTATTCCTTACAGCAAGAGAAATACCTGACTGTTCAGAAAAAGGTGATGCAAAAAGACAATTAGGAATTCCTGACAGTATTGTTGATATTAATATTCCAGAAGACATTGCGGCATGTTTAAATAATGCATTATTTGATGCAGGATATGATCCAGATAAGATTCATATAGACATTGAGCCAATTAATGACTTAATTGACTTATTAAAATTCAGAACACCAGGTTATGACGGCATATCAATTGACGAACTAACTCCTGGCTTCTTAGAAAAACTAGGAATACCGCCTGGAGATTATAATATAGACAGTCTATGTATTGATGCTGTATTAGAAACACCTAATTCACAAATCAGAAAGTCTAACAAAATAGAATCAGGCACAAATTTACTTGACGATAACCGATTCCAACTTGCTACACTACCAGATTCACCTACTATTTCAATTAATTGTATTGACACAATTGGTAATGGATATGATCAGTTTGGTAATCCTTTCACAGATTCAGGTATAGGACGTAATGGTCAAGACCCAAATAGTATTTTAGGAAATGCGAACGTTGTATTCCATACAGACATGTTCCAATACGAACTACGATCAACAACTGGTGAGCCTGTAAATACAACTTCATTACAGCAAGAATGTAAAGTATTGTATTTGGAGAGTATGAGATACCCTTCAGCAACTGGAAATGTACTAGTAAAAGATAGTGTTAATATTGATTTAAATACATTTAGTAATGTATGGATAGATAATTATAATAATAATGGTTGGGCATACTTTGAAGGCAGTAATGTTGCAAGTATTACACAACCTAAATTAGTAGATACTACATTTGTAGAAAACGCAATAATTTATGACCAAGATACAGGCGAAAAAGAATTTGACTTACATTTTTACGATCCATTTAAAGGTGTAATACCAGGATTTATTAAGAAAGAAATCCACTTCACAGGAGACAGCGATCCTGTGGTGTATAATAATGCAAGAAGTGGTTTTGGCAGAAAAGATGTTGGTAAAGTGTGGTGGAATACCAGCACAGTTGCATATAAATGGTACGAGCAAGGAAGTAATAGAGAAAGATGGCTAAATTGGGGACAAACATTCCCTGGAAGTGGTATTACATTATTTGAATGGGTTGAAGACACTAATCCGCCAGTAAATTATGAAGGTACAGGTATACCTAAAAATACTGCACAGTTTGTATTGGAAAGAAGAATAAATCCAGTAAACGGCAGGTACACAAACTATTACTACTTCTGGGTACAAAACAAAACAACATTAGAAACTAGTTCAATAGAAGACTTAGGCAGAGAGTACGATACATTCACATTGGCAAAATATTTGGCTGATCCTGTTGGTTCAGGTTTACCACTTATAAGTTTTGTTAGTGATAAAGCAATGGTATTAAGTAATATTGCTCCATTATTAAGAGAAGATGAACAAAATTTACAAATTAACTTTAGCAGAAACTTAAATCCAATTGGACAAAAGCATACAGCATGGAAATTATTAAGACAAGAAGATAATAACAGTATTATACCTGATGATTTAAGTAATAAACTTATAGACAGTTTGTCAGGAATAGATGCCATAGGACAATCTGTTCCAGATCCATTGTTAAGTGATGTAGAAGCATATGGTATTAAATATAGACCAAGACAAAGCATGTTTAAAGATGTTAAAGGTGCGAGACAAGTTCTACATTATACACTAAACGAAATTTTAGCAGATTTAAAACTGGCAACTAACTATCCTAATTGGGATATTACGTTACCAGCAAGTAAAACTTACTTACAATCTGTAAATTGGTACGGTGTACAATATACTGATGCTATTACTAACGCAAAAGTTAGATATGACAACACATTTAAACCGATTTACAAAGTTAATAGTGTACAAGAGCTAGATACTTTACAAAGTATACCAGATAACACAATAGTTCAGGTAAAAGGGCCTAATGAAACACGATTCTCATTGCATAAGTATATTGCCTCTAGTAAAACATTTGAATTAATTAGTATTCAAAATGATAATATTAAATTAAAAGATACAATATACACAGATAACACAAATTCAGTATTAAGTAATGAATTAAGAGTATTATTAGTTGCATTAAGGGATAATGTTTTTGTAGGAACAAATTTATGGAATAAATTATTCTTTGCATTACTAAAATTTGCATATTCAGAACAAAAACAGTTAGATTGGGCATTTAAAACCAGTTATGTGTTTATAGAAAAAGAAGAAGAGGACTTAATTGAGATTAATGGCTTTAAAGTTGATAACTTTGATAAGGTTTTACAATATTTTGACGAAGTTAAACCGTATACCTCAAAAGTTAGAGAGTATAAAGACGGTAAGTCGCCTGCAAGAGAAGTAATTGGTACTAATTCAGTTAGTGACTTTGATAAACCACCATATGCAGACCCTGTAACAGGAAATGTCAGGATTTTAGATGACTTCTTACAAGCAGACTCTAATATAATACAAACTAATAGTGCATATACAAAATACTTTAGTGTATCCGATAAGTCTATAGACCCAATCAGACACAGTAATACAACTATTAAGTTTGACAGAGTAGATTACAGTCTAATACCACATGATTATAAACCAGCAGTAAATGTTGCTACATGGACGGCTCTTGCAACCTACCCACGTCACTCATATGTAGTAAACAGCGGTATTTACTATAAAGCAAATATTGATATTGCTGGTGCATCTACATTTAATAGTGCAAATTGGTCAGCATTAGGTAGTAATATTAGTGCCATACCAGTTGCTGATACATCTAATGGTGCCATAGCCAGAAATATAGTAACAGTTACATTGCAATCAAATGCAGATATACAATCTAATACAGTAATTACTGCAAGTGAGAGAGCATTTAAGTTTAGCCCTGCTATACAAACACAGTTTGCCGCAGATTTAAATAAACATTATAATATAACAGATGCAACATCAAATGCAAATGTTATTAATAGCTCAAACATCTCTAGTAGTATAGCAAATATTACAGCAGTTGTCAATGCCGGAAGTTTAAATAAAACATTAGAATTAGTTAAAACAGGTGCTGGTGGAGACTTCCAAGGTGAAACAATAGATGGTAACCTATTCTCAAGATCATATGGTGTAGATACTAATACGTTCCAATCACAAATAGGATTTAACAGAACAGGATGGGGATCTACTCCAATAGATTTACAAACAGATGTAAAAAACTATTCAGGTGTATTTAATACTGCAATCTCAGGTAATGAAGTTAGTTTTGAAAGAGATGGTATTTTATATGACGGATTTGACGGTGTAACGTTTAGTCGTGTACTATATGGTGAAGAAAGACCACAAGAACTAGCACTAGTAGAACCTTTAGAAACTATTATAATAAGAGTTACATCTCATAAACATCTACAGGGTAATACTAATTTAAGTAGTGCTAGTGCAAACGCATCTACGGTTAAATTCCAAATTACTAATAATGTATATGGTGAATCAGAATTTATAAGAATAAAACAAGATGGCACAACTACAACAGGATTAAGTGCAACTCTATACACATATAGCAGTGAAATAAATGTAGTAAATGCAAGTGTATTAGAAAAACCAAAAGCAAGACTACCTGGAATTATATGGGTAGGTACAGAAAGAATAGAATATACTGGTAGAAATACTAATACAAATAAATTAACAGGACTAACAAGAGGTACAAATGGTACGTCTATACAAGATTGGGTTAGTGGAACCGAAGTGTTTAATGCAAATAAATCAGAACAGTTTGATTCTTACCCAACTACAGCAAATATTTGGTTAGATTCAGGTGCTGTGAGTTTAGCAGACTTAGGAAATGCAAATGTAAGTGACAGTTCCAGCATAATGCGATTCCTACATGGTCGTGAATAAAAACAGGGTATAACGAAGATGATAAATAGTGTTATGAAACAAGAAGGCGAAGAAATGAAACAAGAAAAAGAACAAGCAGTAAATGAACATGCTGGCATTGGTATGAACGGACATATATTGATTCGCGACAAAGAAACAGGCGAAGAAATAGTTAATAAAAGAAATGCTATTCATTATGGTAACATGGCTAATATAATTGCTAATGCATTAAACAGTGAAGGCAGTTCTAAGTTGCATTTTATGGCTTTTGGTAATGGTGGAACCAGTGTAGATACTGCTGGTAAGGTTGTTTATAAATCTCCACGTGTTAGTGAAAGTTTTGAAGCAAGTGCAGACCTATATTCAAGATCATACAATAAAATTATCAGTGCCAATACAGCAACTGACAAGATTGAAGTAGTAGCAGGCTCATCGTTTACAGATTTAAAAATTACATGTACTCTAGGGTATGCAGAACCAAGTGATCAAGACTTATTTGATAGTAGCACAGACAATGATGGTAGTTATGTGTTTGACGAATTAGCACTCTTTAGTTATCCTACAGATAATACAAATATTACAACAAGTAAAATGTTGACTCATGTAGTATTCCATCCAGTACAAAAATCACAGAACAGAATTATAGAAATTATATATACCGTAAGGATACAACTAAGTTAATAGAAGATTAATATGCCATATTCAGTAAACAATACAGATAGCAGTTTAAATTTTACCGTTCAAGACGGTGCAGTGGATAACAGCACATTAGCGATTTCGTTAATAGGAACGAATGCAGAAAATTATGCAGACGATATTGCCAGAAATGATGTACACTTACTTGAAAACTTTGCAAGTACATCAGCACCAGTATCAGGAACAGTTTTAACAGGCCAACTTTGGTATGATAAAACAGACAATGTACTTAAAGTTTATAAGGGCACATCAGCAGGATGGGTTAATTTAGAACCTCTAGTAGTAGGTACAGCACCTGTAAGACTAACACCAAAAATAGGTGAGCAGTATTTTGATACATCAAATGACAAAATGTATTTGTATAACGGTGCAAATTGGTTACCTACAGGCTATGGTGGTGAAGTCACTAGTGCATTATCAGGTGACAGTTTAGTAAACAATCCCACAAAATTTGGTGCAAAAGTAAGAGCAATATTCCTTAAAGATACATCAGGTAGATCACATCCGTGTATGGCTTTAGTACATGTTAATAACTCAACCACAAATGAGCTATATGGCGGAAGTACAAATGGTGAATCAATCATGGCAATATTTAACCATGATGCTACATTTACAGCAGATAATGTTGTCTCAAATACAGAAGGCGACAATATAAATTACTATGCAGAATTAAATGCAACAGGTGGCGTAGGTGTTACTATAAACAAAGGTATGAACCTGCGTAAAGACTATGTTGCAGAAGCGGTTAGTTTAGCCACAGAAGCCATCACAGCCCAAAAGGCAAATGCATTGTTTGTTGGTGGTACAACAATTATTAATGCAGAACAATTTTTTAGAAATAATACAGATTTATTACCAGATGTAGACATTTCCTTCTCAATAGGTAGTCCAACAAAAAGATATGACCATTTATTTGTACAGCAAATTACATTAGGTGCTGGACAAGAACAATTACAGTTTGTCTCAAATGGATCTGCTAAAATAGGTAGTGTAACAAATCAGGCCGGAACTGTATATGCATATGATTTATACGGTGGAAATGCCGCAATCAGTGATGTACTAACAGTAGGCGGTGCCACAACAATAGGTGGTGATACAGAAATAACTGGCACGGCTACATTACAAGTTAATAGCGATATAAGAAGTAATGCAACAATATTTGGTCAAACTCTTACAGATAATACTTTACAAATAAACTCAGGTAGTATTTCAAGTGCTGTTAATGGTGCATTTAGTGGTACTGTTACATTCGGAACATTAAGTGACGGTGTTATAGCAATAACACAATTTGATAATGATCATACCATGACCGCAAATAGTAACGTAAGAGTTTCCACGCAACAAGGTACTAAAAGATATGTTGATACAGAAATTGCAACTTTAAAAGCCTATGTAGAGGCAGAAGATAAAGCACAAGATTTAGACTTTTCAGGTGATTCAGGAACTGGTACAGTATTAATTGGTAATACTACCGTAGATACACAGTCCATGACATTCACAGGTGGCGATGGTATCACAACTACAGGTAGTGGTCAAACATTAACTACTGATGTTGATAACACAGTTGTAAGAACAAGTGGTGCTCAAACTATTGCTGGAGTAAAAACATTTACAGACAATGCAAACTTTAACGGTGATGTTAATTTAGGTAATGCAGTAACAGACACAGTTGTTATTGCTGGTAACTTAACAGTAAACGGAACACAAACTACTGTAAACTCTGCCACATTAAGTGTAGCAGATAATGAAATTACACTTAACAGTGATGTAACTGGCACACCTTCAGAAAACGCAGGTATTGAAGTAGAACGTGGTGGTTCAACTAACACCAGAATAAGATGGAACGAAGGAACTGATCATTGGGAAATTACAAACGATGGCACAAGTTATACAAAAATAGCACAAGATACAGGTGAACTTGCAGAAGGAACAAACTTATATTATACAGATGCCAGAGCAGATTTAAGAGTACAAGCGGCAATAGATACAGATGGATCTTTTGGTAGTGCTTCTAATACTTTAATACCTTCTCAGTTGGCAGTTAAAACATACGTAGATGCCCAGGTAGATACTAAAGATGCATTAAGTGAACTAAGTGGTGACTCAGATGATGTTACCGAAGGTACAACTAANATTTACTTTACAAATGCNAGAGCAGATGCCAGAATAGGCCTAGCCAGTGCATCTAGTTTAACCGACGTAACATATAGTAGTCCAAACGATGGACAGGTGTTAATGTGGGACAATGGTAATTCAACCTGGACAGCAAACTCAATACCAGGAGGTATTTCAACACTTGTAAACTTAACTGACGTGGCTGGTGGTTCAAGTGCTAATGCAGGTCAGGTATTACAAAAATTAGCAAACGGTAATTTTGGATTTGGATCAGTAAGCACAGCAAACTATTACCTAGACGGATTAAGTTTTGACACTACTACAGGTATATTAACTGCAAGTGTAAACGGAACAACAAACCAAACAGTAGATCTAGATAACAGATATGCAATAAGCGGCAGTGAAGATACTGGTACCCCTGCAATACTAAGTAATGGTGCAACACCAACATTAAATACTGGTATAACAGCGGCTGAAGTTAGGTCGTTAATTGGTGCAGGTACAAGTAGTAACGATACAACTTATACTGCGAGCTCGGGTATTGCTTTAACAGGCACTAACTTTACAAATACTGCACCAGATCAAACAGTTAGTTTGACAGGCTCAGGCACAACTCAGGTAACAGGAACATATCCAAACTTTACTATTACTTCTACTAATGATGGTGATACAACTTATACCGCAGGAACAGGATTAGATCTGAATAGTACAGAATTCAGCCATTCAGATACATCAACTTATACAGGTACAACTGCAACTGCAAGAACATATATTACAGGAATTACAGTTGATACTTATGGACACATACAAAGTGTTACTACTGGCTCAGAAACTGTAACTAACACTGACACTAACTATTATGTGAGTAGTTTAGCATGGGATTCAGCAACAGGTGTTTTGACTGCAAACAGAAGTGGACTAGCCGCCCTCACAGTGGATTTAGATGGAAGATATAATTATGGTTTTGAAGAAATAAGAGGTTATAACAGCAATGTAGGTTCCGGTTATGCATCACAAACTACAGCATCAGCGGCTTCAGGTATTATGTTCTTTAGTGCAGGAAGTAATATTACTTTTAGTGAGTCTTCTAACTTTGGTGGTACTGGTAAAGATGCAATGGTCATCACAGCCGCAAATGATAATACAACTTATTCAACAGCAACGTCAAGTACATTAGGTCTTGTTAAAATTGGTTATGGAGAAAATGGTAAAAACTATCCAGTTGAATTATCAAGTGGTCAGATGTATGTTAATGTTCCTTGGACAGATACTGGAACTACATATACATCATCAGACTTTACTGTAACTGCACTATCAGGATATAGTAGTAATAATGGAACATTCCTAAGAAGAGATGGAACATTTGCAACTCCACCGAACGATAATACAACATATTCAAACCTTAATGAGTTTGCAAATGGTCCAGGATATACAACGTATTCATCTAACCAAGCAACTGATACAACAAGTACAGTACAATTTGCTTTGGTCAGATCTACAGGCGATGTTGTTGCTTATTATAGTTCAGATGAAAGATTAAAAGACAATGTTAAGCCAATTGAAAATGCATTAGAAAAACTACAAAAAATACGTGGTGTTGAGTTCGATTGGAACGACAAGCAAGACGTATATGAAGGACATGACACTGGTGTTATAGCACAGGAAGTACAAAAAGTATTACCAGAGGTTGTAACAGAACGTGAAGATGGAATGTTGGCAGTTAAATACGAAAAAATGGTAGGCCTGTTAATAGAGTCTATAAAAGATTTAAAAGCAGAGGTAGACGAACTAAAGCAAGAATTAAGGGATAAGTAATATGACATTACCAACGTCAGGACAAATATCCATGAAAGATATTTTGGATGAAAAAACAGGTCATCCGGCGATTCCTCAGGCGGCTGAAAATTTATCGTTAAGGGGTTTGTCTAGTGATAGTTATAATGACTTTAATTATGTAGGTGGAGCCACCGCTAATATTCCTTTTGAAACATATCAACCACCAACGTATTCTGTTCCTACCGATCCAAAACTATCAGAATTTCACGGTCTTCATGGCTTTACGTTAGGAAGATTTTATAACGAAAGTACAAGTCTAGTAGGAACTGTGCCAAACAGTTACTTTACTAATACGGAAAACAACAGTAACGGTAATGCTCAAAGTACTACCACATTCAATATAAATTTTGCAACAAGTTTAACAACATTTACATATGGTGGTACTACATTCACTTATTATCAGGATACGTTAAATTTGTTTGATCATAGTTCTTCAGGCCCGGCTTCATCTTCTGCTACTACAAGTATTGGCGGTTTGTGGAACAGTAAAAGAACTGAGTGTGAAAAAATAGAAGCTCGATGGAGATTAGAAGATGTTACTATATCTTTAACCGGAGATGCCGGTGGTTCTGATGGAGTTTATGCTAGAATTCATCCCGGTGGAAGTTATAGCAATCAGGAAGAATTTGTGACTAGTGGTAGCCTTAGTAGTGGTGACTGGACCGGTGCTTGGAAAACAATTACGCCTACAATTTTAGGAGGTAGTGGTGGCAATATTTGTTATAACTCTATAGGTGCTCACTGTGAATCAATAGATGAGGGAGAACAGGGCGAGGTAATTTTAGATGGTGGAACGGTTGGTTATGCCGCATTGGAAATTAGAATAAATGGTCAAAATAATCAGATACATAGTTACCGGAGTGTGGCTGGTGTCCTATATTTAGAGGCTGATGCATATGAAAGTCCAGGCTTTACATGTATTATGCCAGATATGAAAGTACATAAAGAAGGAAGTGGTCTTATCAGAATAGGTGATATTGTTGTGGGTGATAGAATTTTAGCCAGAGGTGATTTAGAAGATACCACAGTTGCTGATCAATATGTTGAAGTAACAGAAGCCAGAACACATAACAGAGCAGGTTATTGGGATCTGGATGGTTTACATATAACAAATGACCACCCAGTATACCTCACAGACGATAGCACAGGTGTTTCTCACTGGTCACCTGTAGAAAGTATGCTACAGGCCGAGGCTGAAGATGGCACAACATTAAAAGAACATATAGGTGCATCATATCAGGAAGAAAATGTAGATCCAGTGTATCTGGGAACTAATCCTGGTTGGTATTATGTATACCATACAGACACAACAGTTAAGAGTACAGTAAGTGGAGACTATGCACCAACATCTGGATGATTTTATTGAACTTATAAAAAGCGATAAATTAATAGAACAATTTCCAGACCATGATATTTACTTAATGGGGAATTTTCCCTATAATGAAACACCAGATGTTGATATTACTATCATAGGAGAAGTTACGCCTGAGATAGCAAAACAGGTGTTAAAGGTACAAAAGAAATATTACGAAATATTTCCACTTCCATTAGACCCTGTATTAAGCCCAAATACAAATTTATTCAAACATATATCCAGATTTAACGAATGTACTGACGATATATATTATTTTGATGAAGAAATCATAAGATATAAACTTTGGCGTCAAAAAGACAATGAGTATCACGGCCGAGAAGCAGTAGAAATTAATCCCAGACTTATCAAAGTTACACAAATATTTGCCAGAAAAGATACAAAATATAAAGAACGAAAATGGACTTATCCCATATTGCTAAGTGACTTAATAAAGTTAAAAGCATGAAAAATTTATTAATACTAGCAACTCCCAGATCCGGATCTGGTGCTTTGTATCAGGCGATCTCCAGCAATTATTTTGAATATCATTCTTATTACGAGCCCTGGAGTAAATGGAATCCAGTAACAATACAGGGAGAACATATTGTTAAAAGTTTAGTAAATCATAAAGATAGTTGGGAACAAACAATAAATAATTATGATAAAGTAATTTACATAAGCAGGAAGGATAAAGAAGCAGGATTTCAAAGTTACAAACAGGCACAACAATCTAGAAACTTTGTTGACAAGTATAATAAAGATGACAGTATACCAGAATTAAAAGGTATCAGGGACTTTTATTACGATACTTTTAATCGTTTGGAAGCCACAGCAACTGATAAAATTTGGTATTATGAAGATTTATTTTTTAACAGAATAGAAATAGATAAACTAATTAGACACCATAATTTAAAAATCAGGCATACAGAAAGATTTTATAACTTTTTTAAAATAGAATACAAATATGGATATTGACTACTTAAGAAAAAATATTGTTGATGAGAAAAGTCAACGCCCTAATGGCGTAGGCAGTCCATTACAACCTTATTATCATGGATTAGGGTGTATTAGATTATGCATGAAAGACCAAACTTTTATAAACTTTTATTCCGACAAATATATAAAAGCCATTTCAAAATATGTGCATACACATAGGGAAAATTTTACATCAGAAGCAATATATGGCAGTTATGACAACATATTATACGATATTAAACCAGTAAACACACCAAGTGATTACAGAGAAGAATGGGTAGAGTGTTGGACTGCTGGAGGTAATTTTACTATCCACGAAAATGTTGAAGTGATAGAAATGGCCAGAAAACCTTTAAAAGAAGGCGAAATTATGTTCCACAGTTACAATGATTATCATGATCTGGAACTTAATACAGAACATGCAATAACAAAAGTAACATTTGATTTTTCCTGGCCATATCCAGAAAAGTATAGAGGAAAAATATATCCTAAAATTATAAGACCAAATGACGGAGACTTTGTTGGTGCCGCAAATAATTATGGTAAAGCAGAAGATAATTGGGAAATTATAGATACTATTTTAAATGAGATATAGCACAATATTAACGTCTAAAGATTTAAAAAGACTTTATGAAAGAGCTATAAACACAGACCCTATTCCAGCAAAGACTACAAAAGGAATATCTAAATCCAGAGTAACAGACAAAGTTTATCTCACCATGGAGGGTTTTTGGGATATAACTGAAAAGTTAAATTCTTGTATTGATGATTGTAATGTATGCCAAATAGAACTATTAATATATAAAAAAGGTTCATACTTTACAAAACATAAAGATATTGCAAAAGGTAATAATGAAAGAATTTGGTCTTCAACTACATTAATTTATGAAAGTCCTGATTTAAAAGGCGGAGTTTTAAAAATTAATGATGAAGATGTAAAATTAAATATAGGACAAACTATATTTTTTCCATCTACAGAATATCATGAAGTAACTAAAATTGAAGAGGGAACTAGGATATCTCTAGTTGCATGGTTCAATTAATTATTTAAAATTCCAAAATACTAAACTGTACCTAGTACCTGATCTTACCTTTCTTACACCATGTTTAGGATTATTTTCTCTATCTAGAGCATCACAAGGTACCTGAATAACACTTCCTACTTCTTGAGGGATTACTTGTTTATCAACAGTAAATTCACCACCTTGATAATCATCGTTAAGTGGAATTATCATGACAGAATCTGAACTTTTGTTGGTGTCAGGAGCCCAATAGTTACTCATACACATCCATTCTGCGTCTCTGTGTTCGCGAACATACTCACCTTTTTCGTACTTCATAACTTTACATCTGTATACAGGTTTGCCGTCCCATTCAGAAAACACTGGTTCCATGGGAGACTGAGATACTTTACGCATGTCACTGGATTGATCAAAACTTCTTTCTACAGTATTTGCATCTAACTGTTCTTTTGTAAAATGAATATTTTGTTCAGCAATATCTTTTTTAAGAATATCATATTCAAAGTTTTTGGCATCAGAAATTATTTGTACACATTGCTCTTTTGTTAATACATTTTTCTTTATTTTAATATTTTCCATAATCATATTTATCTTATCGCAAAAGTTAAAAAAAGGATAAATACAAGTAACAATTAAAAACTTTTAGGAGAGAATATGCCTTCAGGATCTAATTACAATGTATCAGGCGGAACCACAATGGTGGGTGTAGCGGCTGGCGACATTATTGAAGACGGTGATTTCAATAACATGAGAACAAACGTTAATACCTTAATGGGTACGGCGGCTGATGTTACAACTGGATCATATACTGCATCAAATACATTCGGATGGGGCCAAGGCGGAGCAGGTGTTAATGCCGCTTCAGCAGGTGGGTTAATTTATGCCGATAATGCCACAGGTGGTTTTAAACGTCTACAGGACGATATTCAGGCCATGTGTGCATTTTTAGGTGTTTCAGTAAGATCAGGTGTTGGCTCAGATGTTGCAGACGGTGGATCTATTGGTGCGGCTACATGGACAAACTCCATGCTTAATGTACAAGATTGTTGGAATGCAAGGTTTTCTCCAGCAAGTAGAACAGCCGCAACAGGCAATAGTAAAACATATACAAGTGCATGGGCAAACAGTTTAACAGCAGAAGCAACCTACACATTTGCTAGTGAAGGAGCATGTAGAGGCTACTTTAATGGTGGCGGAAGAATAGGTTTTAGTGCAAGTAGAAGTGGTGGTAGTTCAACAACACAGAATACTAACTGGACTAATACATTAAGTGCAATGGGTGAAGCTCTTTTACTACACGATACTGCATCAGGTAGTTCAGGTACAAATGCTGGCGTAGGATTTTATGAGCTCACAACAAGTTATAAAACAATATGGACTAAATTCGGTTCAGGTAGTTATGCTAGTAACTTCTTTAAATTAGAAGCAAAAGTAAACAGCACAACTAATCCCACAGTAGTAACATGTAAAGCAACATTTAGTGATCCACATGCTGAAGGATCAGGTGCATTAGGACCAGATGGTATTGCAGGAACAGGTGACGAAGATTACAACAACGATGGTGTTGACGGAACAATTACATTAAACGGAAGGACTTCAACTCCAGATGCAAGTGGGTCAGGATTTAGTTTTAGTGCTCCATCAGTTTCAGTAGGAACAATAAGCGGTAGTTAATACCTTATAAATCAATATTTTTAAGCCAGTTCATAGTAACTGGCTTTTTTTATGGCTATAAATATGTATATTAAAATAACACATAAAGGAAATATATGAAATTTATTAATCACTTCATTAACACAATGAAGACGGTGTTGGTCACAAGAGCAACAGATATTAACGGAAGGTCAGACAGACCCGAGTACTGGTGGTTTACACTATACGCATGTATAGTATTTGGACTATTGGCTCTAGTGGATAACTATGTACTAGGATTTACATTCTTTAGTATATTAGAACCATGGGGAGAAATGAAAGACAGTGGAGTGTTAGTAGCATTGTTTACACTAGGAACTCTCGTACAAAGCATAACACTAACTGCAAGAAGATTACATGACAGAGGTCATAGTGGTTGGTGGCAGTTAATGTTTATAGTACCAGGATTAAACTTTATAGTAATCTATTGGTTGGTAAGAAGTGCTAAAGACACACCTAAGTACTTAAAATACAAAAACCCATACGGTAAGTTACCCAAGTAATTTAACAAGCCAGTTCATAGTGACTGGCTTTTTTCTGACTAATAAATATACACATGAGTACTCGCTTGACAAAGGCTCTGGAATTTGCTAATTACAGAGTAACACTAAACAATCAGCAGGCCCAACTGAAGGCCAAAACACAAAGTCTATTAAGTTACAGCATTAATGGTGGTACTTTTACGATAGACATTCCCTTAATTACATTTTGTAAACAACTAATTGATGACGGTCAAAAAGATGTTGTACTCTTGGATATACATAATAATCCTATAAAAGTTGATGTTGAATTATTCTACGAAGAAATACAAAGTAGATATTTTGAAGTAACCAACGACTATTATGCTGAATACGAAAAACTTCGTAAAGCAAGAAAAGTACATAAAATATTAGATCTAAATGAAGAAGGAAAGTAATACTCGCGGCGTAATAATGTTCGCACATAACAACACGGAGATAGATTACTTCCGTTTGGCTGTGGTTAATGCATTACTAGTACAAAAGAATTTAGGCATTAAAAACATTACAGTGGTNACAGACCCACATAGTTTAGCACAAGGCGAGAAAACATTAGGCAAACGTCTAATTAAAAAAGCAATTAACAACATAGTTGTAGTAGATAAAGACAAAGATTTTAAAGCAAGAAATTTAAGGCTATATAAAGACACTAGCCATAATGCAAAGCATTTACCTTTTTATAATGTAAACAGATGTGATGCATACGACATCTCCCCATATGATGAAACATTATTAATAGACGTAGACTATTTGATACTAAGTGATACATTAAATCATTGTTGGGGACATAATAACGAACTTATGATGAACTGGAAGTACCAGGATATCATGTACGAACGAAAAGACCCGTCATTAGCAAGACTATATGACATGGGTATAACAATGTATTGGGCAACTGTGGTTTACTTCCGCAAGACAGAATATGTGGAAAGTTTTTTTAACATAGTCAAGCATGTTAAAAATAATCCACAATTCTATAAAGATTTATATAAGTGGCAGGGTACACTATACAGAAACGATTACAGTTTTAGTATTGCCGCACATATGATGAGTGGTTTTGTAGATAAAGGAATACCACAGTTGCCTACCACCCTTTACAAGAGTTTTGATACAGACGATATACATAGTGCAATAGATGAGAACACTATTGTCATGTACTTAGAGAAGCCCAGAAGCCCTGGAGACTTTATGCTAACTAAGTGGCAAAGCATGGACTTGCATATTATGAATAAATGGGCTATAAACAGAGTTAGTGATAATTTGCTGGAGTATGCAAAATGAAATTTGTAGAACATATGAAATCCACTACACAAAATTTAGATGCTCTTGCTCAGGATACAGAGTTAAATAATTTTTTTGACAATGCACCAGATGTAAAAATTATTACAAGCAGAACAGTTTTTAAATTTTCAGAAACATTTTATCCTGCATTACGCTCCTTAACAAATGGAGGTAAGAATATATTATCTAATTTAAAAAGCTCTCCGTTATCAGAAAAATTAACTTACGAGAAAAGTAACATATTCTGGAGAGATGACGGCTCTCCTGGCCTTACTGCTCAATTTAATGGCAGTAAATTACATTGGTTAGTAAATGATATTAAAAAGAATGGTATAAGTTATCCACCTCAAGGCTATATGCAAGACGAATTATTTGTTTGTCATCCTGGTACATATAGATTTTTAGCCGCTTTTGCTCAACAAATTAATACAGAAATATGTGTATGGGATATAGATGATATTTTTCCAGGTCGTGGATTAAAATTAAGAGAATGGATAGATTATTGTAGTAATGGATTTGTGAGGAAAAATAGACATATAACAATTAAGACAGATGATATACCAGATGAAAACAGAATGTCACAAGTTAGATTTTTAGAAATACATGAAACAAAAAATCATCATGATCACTGTATTATAAATCAAGACACATCATTAAGAAAAATGTTTAATAATGAGCAACCAACAATTTTTTGTCCCACAATAGAAATATTAAATAAAATAGAATCTGTTTTAGATACGCCCACTTTATATAATTTTGCTATTATTGATAATAAATTTTTAATACCAAGTAGAATGGATTTTAAAGGAGTTGGTATCTATATAGGAGAGGAAAACTTAGTAAAGGACGATTTTTCGCATATAGTTTTATATTTAGATATAAATGATGATGTATGTTATGTTAAAGAAAAAGATGTAATTTTATTTAACAACAGCACACATAATTGTAAAAATTTAATAGAAGAAATAGTAAACGAATCGACAGATGAGTATTTACAAAACTTTTACTGGGCCAGTAAAGTAAGTATAATACCTAACGAAATTGGAGGTGAACTATGGTCCCGATAAAATATAATGAGCCGTGGGAACATTGGATTATAGACAATGTTTTTAGTGATGAACACTTTAAGGCATTAAAAGATCACAAAGTAAACGATGCTGACTACTCTAATGCAAACGGATTCAGAGACATTATAAAAGGTAGGACCTTTTTAGGAAACGAATATTGTGAGGAATTTCCTGCACTAAAACCAGTTGCAGAGTTTTTAAACGATCATAAAATGTTTGAAGAAAAATTTGACTGTGACTTGGCTAATACCTATTGTAGGCCTGAAATGATACATGATAGGTATCCTTTCTTTCATGCAATACATACTGACACACCTGAAAAGAAATTAACTTTAATTGTAAACATAGACAAAGAAGACGATAAAAATTTAGCAACAGACATATATGTTAATAAAGAAACACATTACGCAAAAACAGAATGGCAGGATAATAGAGGACTATTGTTTATTCCAAGTGATGAAAAATGGCACGGTTTTGCTCCTATACAATATGAAGGAATAAGAACTATTATGATAATTAATTTTGTTGACAAAGGAGTTTGGCAAAACACATCACAATGTTATGTCTAAAAGAGTTTTATCACCGTGTATTAGTAAGTGTTTTACAAATGGATTTAATTGTCCAAGTTGTGGTAGAACAAATGATGAGATACAAGAATGGTTTGATGCTACTGAAGAACGTAGAGCAGAAATTTTACAAGAAAGTATACAGAGGTTAGAACCTGAAGCATACGATTATTGGGAAGAGATGTATGAGTATAAAAAAGAAGAGCAAGAAGGCTCCTGAGTTAGGAGATCAAATTGAGCATACTTGTCGCTTGAACGGAAAGTTTCAGGGTAAAGTTACTGAACTTTTGGGTATGCAATTTGTTTATGAAACAAAAGAAGGATATCATAGACATTGCCTTTTTAGAGAAGATTGGAAATATATAAATGAGTAAAGGTTACATAGTAATAGCACAAAACAATGATACTACTGATTATTTAGAGCAGGCGTATGCTCTTGCACTTAATTTAAAACTAACACAGAGCACGGTCAATAACCTGACAGTATGTGTTGACGCTAAAACTAAAAAACTTATTAAACAAAAACATAAAAAAATATTTGACCACATAGTAGATATACCATGGCAAGATGATGCTCTAAGAGAAGAATGGAAAATCAATAACAAATGGAAGTATTATTACATGTCACCATATGATGAAACAGTAATACTAGATACTGATATGATATTTCCTACAGACGTGAGTCATTGGTGGAATATAATGTCGCAACGTGATGTGTGGGCAACTACTAAAGTTAGAACATATAGAGGTGAGGTTGTGAGCAGTAATTATTATAGAAAATATTTTGCGGCAAACAATTTACCTAATGTATATACTGCATTTTTCTACTTTAAAAAGAGCGAATTAGCGAGTGAATTATTTGCTATGATAGAAATAATTTTCCAGCATTGGCAGAGAATGTTTTATAAATTTATGCCTAACGGAAAACCTACTTGGTTGAGTGGCGATGTTGCTTTTGCTCTTGCAATGAATATATTAGGTATAGAACATTTATGTACACAGGAAAATATTGATGAGGTTCCTACATTTATACATATGAAAAGCCATGTGCAAAATATTCCTGATACACGAATAAGTGAAATATGGTCTGAAACACTACCCACATATTATAATACATATAAAGATTTTAAAATAGGAAACTTCCAACAACTATATCCATTCCATTATGTAGAAAAAGACTGGATGAGTATAAGTATGATAAAGCAAATGGAACAAGATTATGGCATCTAAAAAATTAAAAAAACAAGAACTTAGTCAAGCAGAACTAAGACGGCAACGATTTTTAGAAAATAAAGAAAAATTTGAAGGTAATTATTATGCTATGCAAAAAGCAGAGTATGAAAAAGACCATACTGTTTACTTTTTAGAAGACGGTACTATTACTTGTATTACTAAGGAAGATGTAGAAGTACTTAAAGGCTGGAAGTCTTATACATTTACAAAAGAACAAGTAACCATTTTAGACGGTAAAAACTTAGATTTATATAGAGTAGCACAAAATCCTGATGATGAAAACACTTATCATATTGAATTACGACCTATAGAAAGTCTCTATGTTAGAAGTGAAGATGCTTTTGTGCAACTTATTGAGTACGACAAAAGTAGAACATATAATATTAAAGTAGGATTTAAAGGTAATAAATTTACTGTCACAGCAAGTGCTAAAACTAAGAATAAATATAAAGGAAAAGATCTTGACACTATTACAGCAAAAGGACAAAAAGAGCTAACTTTTTATTTTACAAGTGTTAATGATCCACATTTTATGATATACATTGTAAAAGTTCCACTAAAAGACCTTATACAAGAAGGGTCTGTAACTTCTGATACACCAAAAGATCTGGATCGATGTAGTGTATATACCCTAGAGATTTTTGATAAATATGTGCGTACTTAAAAAATACACAGGACGACATATATGGCGAAGATCGATGTTACAGAATTAGACATATTCTATATTTCTTATGACGAACCAAATGCGGAAGAGCATTGGGCTGACTTATTAAACAAGGTCCCTTGGGCTAAACGTGTACACGGTGTGAAAGGCTTTGATGCCGCACACAAAGAATGTGCCAATCAATCCGAAACAGATAGATTTATAACCGTAGATGGCGATAACATTGTCATGGACGACTTCTTTGAACAAACATTAGATGTTCCTGATACTGATCATGA
>JGI24004J15324_10000163_pt1 | contig 25796 bp, 35 predicted proteins | sample LinPmetageLP32_FD_15324 | JGI IMG/M metagenome (IMG submission 15324)
TTCCATCAGCTCCTGTTATTGCATTAGTGTCAGCATCGTAAGAAGAACCTTCATTAGCAGCAACTGTTGCATCTATTGCATCGGAGGTATTTACAAGAACACTGTCAACATATGTTTGCCCATCGTTCGGTGTTAAAAAGTTCGCAACGCTTTCAATAGCTGTGTTATTATTTTGCGTTGCATTATTTTCCGTTGTGTTGTAAGTCTGCGTGTCAGCAGCACCAAGAGTTGCGACTTCCACCACAGTATCAACAGCTGCCTGTCCAACGTCACTTACAAAATTACCAACAGCACTAACACCAGAAGATATAGCGTTTCCTATTGACTGGCCTATGGAAGCAAAAGAGAAACCGCTGTCGTTATCGTTATCGTTATCGTTACTGCTAGAGCTAGATGATGATCCACCACCGCCACCGCCCCAACTAAAACCAAATAAATAAGCAGGAACACCATCTGGACCAGCAACAGGAGGAATATTTCCTCTATAGTCTTGAATAAGACTTTCCTCTTCAGGATTAATATAAGCCAACATGTGTGGCTGACCACCAATAGTTGTTTTTCTGGGGAGAGAATCTAAAGCTCCATATTTCATGCTGCTGGTGCTCCTTGTTGTTGAGGTGGTGGCATTGCTGCCATTACATTGCCTAGAGCACCTAAATCTCCTTGGCTCATTCTCTGGCGAATTTGCATTACCTTTTGCATTAAGTATTGGTTTGCATCAAATTGCTGGTTGCCTTGTTGAGGGGCTTGACCTTTAGGCAATCCACCGAAAGCAGCTGGATTTATTGGTCTAATAGATGCTAAAATTTCATCCATCTTTCATTGCCTCTATTTGTATTTTGGCTTGGTTCTTTTCTCGCTCTAGCTGTAGCTCGGTTTCTAGCTTCATGACTTTAGCCTGTAGATCTGCCTGAGCTTTGGCTGCATCTATTTCCATTTTTTGCTGGGCTTCAGCTTTTTTAATTTCGATTGAGGAGCGTGCTTTAGCTTGGTCAGAAGCGATTTGGGACTCCGTCCTAGCTTTGAGTGATTCAGCTTCGAGTTGAGCGAGTTGTTGCGCATATTGTAATGGGTTCTCTTGTTGACCTTTAGGTTGTATCGCAGCAATCGCTTTCATCTGAGGAGCTTCTTGAACTACCTGAGCAGCACGCTGACTAATTAACCTGTCAAGCTCTGGGTTGATATCCTCGAACTGGAAGTCTTTATTTCTCAAGTCTGGGATAGTTGGTAATGGTACACCAATGCTGGCTTCCATTCGGGTTCTATAAAGCAACGCAATATGTTCAGCAACATGGGCGACCAATATAGGTTGCATGCCTGCAGCTCCAGGATTACCAGCGAGCGATGGGTCTTGTAAAAACTGCATGTGAACTGCGATGTGGGAATCGTGGTCTTGCTCGATGAATGCTTTGATTGGCTTGCCATACATAATTGACATATTCTCGTCAATCGGATCTAGCATCGGTGCATCTTCAGGCTTGACTAATATCTCGTCAATGTTCGGAATTCGAATCGCCTCATACATACGCTTATAAGCAGCATACATATCATGCATCTCAGGAGCTGACTGAGCCATCTGTAAAACAGCCTGAGCCTGAGCGATTCTTTGGGCAGTAGAGAATATGTTGGGGTCACTGACTGGGATAATATCAATGCGTTCATTAAAGTCAGCAGCGAACACTTCTGCATCGCCACCTATCAACGAAAATGTAAACTGCTCCGGAAGGTTCTCAGCATTCAAGTCTGCTAGGAGCTTGAACTCTTGACCTTGGGCATAATGCAACCTTTTGTGAATCGCTGAAAAGGCTTTGCTGCCTTGCTCAATAAGTGCGACTGTAGAGCCCACAGGTGCATTGGGATTTACATCCCCAACATTTAAGTCCGCAGTGCTAGCAAATCGCTGACCTGCTTCTACAATATAACCGAGCAAACTGAACAAAGACTGGCTTGGTTCTTTAAACGGCAATGGCATAATTGCTTTGTTAACATCGTCAACTGTTGCGTCTAAGTCAACAAACTCTCCAGGATTTACCTGAACTTCGCCACCTGAAACTCTGCCTCGTAACTTAAAGCCACCTTGCATATTGCTAAATGCAGCGGAGTCTAAGAGAGCTCGTAAGGATCCAGTTGCTGCTTTACCCAAGCCACCAATGAGGTGATATAAGCCAAAGCCATAAAAACCCAGTCCAGGAAGGAACTTATAAGATACAAACCAATCCCTGCGTTTCTTTAACTCATCGTCTTCTTTCCAGTTGCGACGAATGCTTACAACATTTTCATTGTCGTAGTCTACTGTGACAACATAAGGAATAGCAACTGCATTCTCGTCATCGTCGTTTTCGTCCTCAAAGTTGTGGTAAACATGCATCTCTAAAAGAGTCATTACATCGTCTTGCACATCGTCGGCATACTGGTCGACACCTTCTATCTCGCCAATGGTATCGCCTGATGGATCTAGATCACCACCTTGGTCATTGCTGGGCAAGTAATAGCCAGACTGAACATAGCGATTGTAGTCGTTTTTAGGCATGCGAATAACATGCGTATAACGAGGGGAGGTGTATAGGTCTTTACTTTCCGGAGCGACCACGAAGTCCTCAGCCTTAACAAACTGGGAGCACTGGCGATCCATATTGCTGTCCCACCAAACCTTTTTAAACGTCTGGCCAACTAATGGTAAATGGAAAAGCATCTGGTCGAGGTCAGGGAAATACTCTGGCATCTCCTGAGTTATCTGATAGTTCATGTATTCACGAACTCTGCGACCTTGCTCTTCAAGCTCTTCGCTTGGGTCACCAACGATAACTGTCTTAACTGGACCACCACTAGGATAAAGCTCGGCAATAGCTTTGGCATTAAACTGTGTTGCAGCCTCAGCAATCATCGGGTGAACAACTATAGACAGACCACGAGTAGCACGCTCATCCTCAGACTCATCCATGCCACCATCTGGGTCTAGAGTTTGTAGACCTTTTTTGTATCGCTCTTCCCACTCGGAACGAGCCTCACGATCATTATTGTAATAGCTAATAAGCTCAGATGCAGATGCATTAAGCTCTTTGTCGGACATATCCTCAGCTAAGTTTTGGCCAAAGGTACTGTCTATTTCTGGGATATTGTCTAGCTCTGGGTCTCCGATTAAAACATCATCGCCAATTGTTTCAACTTGCAAATCATCCGCAGGAGCAGACTCTGCAAAGGGGATTAACTGTTGTTGAATCGCAACTGGTTCTCTAGCCATACAATGTTATCCTTCTTTTGTCCTCATATTCGTCGCCATCTAAATCATTAGAGTGCGTTACAAACCAGCCTTTTCGCAACCTTAACCATGCCTGTGTGCAAGTGTCGACAATATCATCATTGTCGGTGGCAGGAAAAGATGCACAAATATCAATTAAATTCTTAGCCCATTTTTTATCAGAAGGATAGTAAATTCTTCCATCTTCTAAGAGAGCCGATGATGCATGGGCACGAGCCTCTTTGTCTCTGTCGGGCATATACTCTAAAACAGGCACACCTGCCATGCGTAAATCTTGCAGCAGGGATTGGCCAGATGCTTTCTTTTCTATTAATACTGCGTCAGGTTCCCAGTCGTAATATGCTTCTTGTGCGAGCTTTCGGAGCTCAGGATAACTGACACGATCATACCACATTTCTAAGACCATTGCGTTAATTTGACCATCTTTGCGGAAAACTCCCCATGTTGTGCGAGCCGAATAAGATGACTTTTCTTTTGTGCTAAATGCTGTGTCCCAAGACTGCAACACATACTCAATGTCCGGAAGCTCGGAGTTTTCCCATGGCACCCACCACTCACGTTTTAGAATACCACCACCTTTGGGCATTGGTCGCTGTTGTAGTTGTCCTGCGGAGGCATAACTGCCAAGCGATCTTTCTAAGTTGTCTAATGTTTTAACATCAATTCTTTCTGGCCAAAGAAGATCGCCCTCTTTGGTTCTTGGGTCGGTGAAACCTAAACGGGATTTTGTTGGTGTGGGGTGACCAATCTCATAACGTGCAGGAATACATAAGTGATCCCACTCGCCATCCATTTCGTTGGCTAGTATGTGGCCAGTCAAGTCTCTTTCGTGCACTCGCTGCATGATAATAATAAATGCACCAGTCTTAGGATCGTTAAGGCGAGTTTGCATAGCCTGATCCCACCACTCAAGAACACCATCCCTAACAGCTGACGACTCACTTTCCCGAACATTGTGTGGGTCATCGATGACTATTATGTCACCACCTTCCCCTGTTAATGCACCATCAACCGAGGTTGCAATCCTTGCACCAGTCTTGTCGTTCTCGAATCTTTGCTTCTGGTTTTGGTCACCAGTCAGCTTAAATGATTCCCCGAAATGCTCTTTATACCAACGAGAGTCAATAAGCCTTCTACACTTAACCGAGTCTCTAATGGAAAGAGAGCCAGCATAAGATGCGTAAAGGAACTTTTTGCTTGGCTGGATAGTCCACGTCCATGCTGGTAAAGCAACTGCCACCGATATAGATTTCATGTGCCGAGGAGGAATATTAATTATTAGACGTTTAATATCTCCCTCAACCACTGCCTGCAGATGGTCTGATATTGCGTCGATGTGCCAGTTGTCGTGGAAGTCTCGTCCTGGTTCAATCGCTTGCCAAGAGCTCTTGGTAAACTCCTTCAGCGATCTCCTCATCTTCTCCGCTCGGACTTCCTTCAATGACAGCGTGTTCAAGAACTCGTTCAATTGTGGTGAGGTCATTATCGGTCAATCTGCTTATATCAAGCACCTTTCGCTCTTCAATTTGTGCTGTTATTTCAACAGCCTTTAAATCAGGCACGCATTTGCCCAGTAAAGTCTTCGCTGCCATGACTCTCAGTTCCGGATCAGCACCAACCTTTCCGATGTTTTGAACTGTGCCGTCTTGGTCTTGCGTGTAAACATTAAACATTTCTTTGCCATGCATAACCGAAGCAAGAAATCCCACAGGGTCAGCTTGCCCCATGATCCAATTGATTGTGGCTGGATGGTTCCATTTTTTATATCTGGTTTGACGATGTTCTGGAGGCTTCTGNTTCTTTAGTGGNTCAACGGATTTGAACTTTCCATCCCACTTCTCTGGCTCTACTTTACGACCATTATTAACTGGTCTTTGNACNTGTATTTTCTTGTCTTTTCCTGACACCAGATTATTCTCCTTGAAACCTTTGTTTGCAGTGGTCAACTGAGAATTAACTGTAACCTATATCTGGGCAAAAAGAAACCCCACATTTCTGCAGGGTTCTAGTTGGGGGAGAAGCAGTATAAACATGTCGTTCTCTGGGCAATCATTTAAGTCCTATCATCTCCATTGGCATTATGCAGGAGTTATAAGCTGTCCAGAGTTCCCTATCCCAAGTCTCACAACCGAGGAATAAATTTATTATAACGAATGTTAGAGACAAAGATACAACTAAAATCATGGATGTTATCAAAACGGAATTAAAAATTGCTTTTATCATTTCAGTCTCCTTCGCAACTCATCGGAGTAAGTCATNCTCTGGTCAGAGTAATAGTTCTCCTTCTCAGGATTCCAACCATGCATNGCCGACTGAGCTTCCCTGCAATCTTTAATGATAAAGTTCAACTCTGAGATAGTGCACTTTTTAGCAATACCTTCCCACTTCTTAAACTCGTCAGCTGTTGCCCCACTCATTGGTCTTCCTCCATGAAGTCCATTTGGTCGTAGATGTCTGGTTCACCTAAGTTACCATCACGCTTAACTTTACGAATTGCAGCACTCGTCACATGATGAATCTTCAGCCACTGCTTAACTAGGGCAAGAGCATGAGAACTGTCGTCAGCATCGATCTCCTGAAAACGCCTAGGATTTTCGCAATTACCATTCAGCTCAACATGAACAACATATTGATGCGTGATCATAGGATAGTCCTGACCATCGGTGAGACGTTTGTAACGAAGCTCTCCAGTTTCCTCGGAGGTAAGCCATTTAACAGAGTTTGCCATTTAAGTTCCTTTCTAAAGAGTTGGCAGGGGAGCCGAAGCTCCCCGATGATTATACTAATTTAAGAGAGATGTTGTCATTCGGTGTTGGGACAATCTCAAAAGTCTTGCCGTGGAATTTGATCTCATCGCCATGCTCTTGCATAAATGAATATTCCTGTGGACGTGCATGGCTAGTAATCATGACAGAGTTTTGGTTTGCCCAGTGAATTTGATGACCACGCTCTTTTGCTCTTTCAACTGACTCAAATGGGCAGTTACAATTATCGATTGCATATCCAACAACACTGCCTAAAGTGTAGAAACGATGCAGAGTGCCGTGGTTTCTTGACTCAAATGCTATCGCTATAACATCATTTTCTTTGTACTCACCTTTGCCTTCAAAGATTTTGTGCGCTGGGCTCTCATATTTTACTTCACGTTGTGCCATTATACTGCCTCCCATTCTGCGATTATGTCGTCAAATTTTCCAGAGTTCATATCGTGGGCAAACTTAACTTCATCAATAAAAGTCTTTTGACTAATCTCACTGAAGTCTAGGTGGCAAATATCTTTGTAAATATCACCAGCATATTCGCTGGTACATTTTAGGATCTTTTGGATTTGCTCAATATTAAACATTTTAGTTCCTTTCTAAGTTGATAAGGTATTCTATCTTTTCCTACCAGAGAAGTAAAGAGAAAAGAAACACACGAAAACAATAGGTTGCACGATTTATGAAAGAAAGTTCCCGATGTGCGGTTTCGGTTACCGACTGTTTTGCTGTTAGGTAACGCTTGCAACTCGTTGTAATTTATATGCAAAGTGCCTTCCGAAACCGACGTTACCGAACATTCGTGAATTCTGAAGAATTATTTTTCACCTCGAAATCCTAGCCTCTATATAGTCTGGGTAATTTCCTAGACCGTGGTCAAAAACAACTCTCAGTCGGTAACGTCGGTTTCTCGGTTACAGCTTTGTTTTTATTTAATAAGGTCGGTAATGCTAAAAAATTAGTTTACTTTTAAAGTTTAAAAAATTACACTGAAATTTCTAATATTGAGAAAGGAATGGCGATGCGGTGTATAGATTGCGACGAAAAAACAACTCGAGTTTACAGCTCCGGAAAAAACAAAGAAGGCATTAGCTATCGCTTTCGAGTTTGTGTAGTTTGCGGTGTTAGGTTTAAAACTGAAGAAGTTGTGATGAAAAGAATAGGCAATATCAAAGAAGATCCTGAGGCAGAGAGAACTTTGAATGCTAAGATAAATGGCAACCTGCCTATCGAGAAAATTAGATACAACGCAATGCTTGAGCCAATACCTATATTGGACAAGGATGTAGACCTGTGAAAATAAACCTTTTAATTTTTGTAAAAATAAATTAGAATAATTTTCACGATGAGAAAGGATAAAGAATGTCTAAAGTTTATGTGGTAACGAGACCACGAGAAAACAAATTCGGCTGGACTCCAGACCTGACCGATGCCACACGTTATGGCTCGCTTGAGGTTGTCTTTGAACCAAACGAAAGACCACAGTTTTTACCTAGTCCTTCAATACAAAAGGCTAGACGAGTAATGAAAGACTTCTCCGCAGAAGATTATCTTCTGTGGCCAGGAGGTGGTGACCCCATAGCTGTTATGATTGCTTGCATGATTGCATCTGAAATGTCACCAACGGTGCGTGTCCTACGTTGGGAACGCAATAAAGACGAAGGCGAAAGGGATAGACGCAAAGGTTGGTATATGCCTGTCGCTTTAGAAATGAGAAAGGAAAGTAATGACTATAGATCTGCTTGAGGATGTAGCACCTTCATCCAACTCAATAGGTGCAGTGGCTGATATGGCTCAGCAAATGTTCGACCTCGAAAAAGAGATAGAAGATTTGACTGAGTTGTTAAAGCAAAAAAAGCAGAACCTGACGAAGTTGGCAGAACAGGACTTGCCCGATCTAATGCAAGAACTGAATGTTAAAGACTTTACTCTTAACAATGGTGCTAAGGTTGAAGTCCAAGACATAACTTCTGGTTCTATTCCATCTGCTGGTGCTATTCAAAAAGCAAAAGGAGATGACAAGGCTGAACTAGAAATGCGTCAACAGCAATGTTTCGATTGGTTGCGAGCAAATAATGCTGGCAGTCTAATTAAGAGCAATGTTGAGGTTCAGTTCGGACGAGACGAAGATGAAGCATGTAATAAGTTTGCGAACGAGTTGCGTGAGCGAAATCTTTTCTATCGTCGTGCAATCGGTGTCCACCATGGGTCGTTAAACTCTTTTATTCGAGAGCGTTTGACCGATGGTAAGGATGTCCCCCAAGATCTGTTTAAATTATTTACAGGTCGTAAAGCCAAAATCACAGGAGGAAACAATGGCTAAAAATGAAGTACAAGTGAAAGAAGAAAGCAACATAGTTGCATTTGATCCATCCATTCTATTAGAGGATGCTGGAACAGCGAGCGAAAATATGACAGCGGATGATATGCTTATCCCACGTCTTAGAATATTACAAGCTCAATCACCCCAAGTCAACAAAGCTGATGGTGCTTATGTAAAAGGAGCTGAAGCTGGACAGATCTTGGACAATGTTGCTAACGAGCTAGTCGATGGTGAAAAGGGAATGACTGTTGTTCCTGTTAGTTATCGCAAAACATATATCGAATGGTCAGACGATCGTAAGTTGATCAAAGACCATGGCTTGCAACCTGCAAATTTAGANATGTGTGTTCAAGANGACAAAGGNAAGTTGCGCACACCTGATGGAAATCAGATGGTATTGACAGCTGAATACTTTGTTTATGTTGTTGGCGAGGATGGCAACTTCTCACCTGCTATCTTGTCTATGAGCTCTAGTGGAATTAAAAAGTCGAAGCGTTGGAACTCTATGATTAATCGCTTGCAAATTCCTCATCCTTCAGGTAAGGGAACAATAAACCCAGCAATGTTTTGGACTGCTTACAAGTTAACGACAACCCCTGAGCAGAACGATATGGGTTCTTGGTTCAATTGGGAAGTTGAGATGATGTACGATGCGAAGTCTGGTGGTATTATACAAAACCTAGACCAAGGTCAAAACATCTATCTTAGAGGCACGTGAGTTCCGCAAGAATATACAGAGCGGTGAAGTGAAAGTACAGCCTGACTCTTCTGATGATGATGTAATGTAATTGCGCACTGCATGATCTAGGGGAGCAGCAATGCTCCCCGACGAATTTTAGAAAGGAACAGGCGTGGAAACTAAAAGGTTTATGAAATTGTTCAGAGGCTTCGAGCTTGCTCATGGACAATATCGAGTAAACAAACAAGAAGCAGATGGCAAGATGTCTGGTCGAGCAGTAACTGTCAGCGAACCTGCAACGGAATTGAATTTTGAAGAGCACCTGAGTGGTGGTGAATATATTTTAGGAATTATTCCTTTATTGCAAAATAACAGCTGTCACTTCGGTGTTATTGATATTGATATTAGAGGAGATGTTAAGTTAAATGAAAGTCTTGAAAGCCTCGAAAAGAAAATTCGTGACACACCTCTGGTTTTATGCCGTTCTAAGTCTGGCGGTGCTCATTTGTATCTTTTCTGTGACCCTGCCATACCTGCTATTGATATGGTCGGTAAGCTGAATGAGTTTGCTGCACTATTAGGTTATGGTGGTTCGGAAGTTTTCCCCAAGCAAATATCTAGAGCCAATGAACGAGACCGAGGCAACTGGATAAACTTATGCTATTGGGATGGTGATAAAACTGAACGCCATGCAATACACAAAGGCAAGAAGCTAAACTTAAAAGAATTTGTTGAGCTCGCTGAGAAAAAATTAACGACGTTCGAAAAGCTGGAGACTTTTACTCCCGACCTAGTTGATCACTTCGCCGATGGACCGCCATGCTTACAACACATTATGACGATGGGTTTTCCGGAAGGTGGCAGGAATATATCTTTGTTCAATGTTGGAGTTTACTTTCGCAAACGTAATCCCGACGACTGGCAAGAAGACTTAATGAAGTTTAACTATGAGCATTTGCCTGAACCTTTGCCGATGGGTGAGGTTAACGGATTGGTAAAGTCAGTCAGTAAAAAAGAATATGCCTACACTTGCAAGCAAAGTCCAATATGCAACTATTGCGAAAAGTCTAAATGTATGAAGCGAGACTATGGTGTTGGCAGAGTTGGCGGTGGGTTGTCTATCGAGGTTGATGCAATAACCAAATACGAAACCGAGAATAGACAGTCGGTGCGTTGGTATATCGAGATGCAAGGTGAGCGAATAGAAGTTACAACACCTCAGCTCCTTGACCAGAGACAGCTACAAAAAATTTGCGTCGAGAAATTAAATAAGTGTCCAAGTACAATGCCATCCCAAGCATGGGAGCAAAGAATAAATCAACTGCTAGAAAATGTAGAGGTGATAATAGATCCAGACGATGCCTCTCCCCAAGGTCAGTTCGAGAAAATGCTAGACAGCTTTTTAACAGGAAAAGTACAGGCTCGCCAAAAAGATGAGATTATGAATGGTAAGCCATGGCACGACTCAGACGAAGCCAAGGTTTATTTTAGGTCGGAGGATTTATTCATTTATCTAGAGGCTCGCAGATTTAGGTTTACAACTCAGCACCAAGTTTGGTCTTGGTTGAGGTTGATTGGTGGCGATAGAAAATCATTTAGAATAAAAGGAAAGCCAGTTAAAGTTTGGTCAGTACCTGAGCCAGAGTTTTTCGATGATGAAGAGCAACTAGACATACCGAGTGCAGTAACGGAGGAGTTTTAATGCTACCATATTACAGACAAACAATTCCTTGCGACTGGTGCGGAGAACATACCCATGGCAGAATATTTGAAAAAGATATAATTTGCGGAAGCTGTAAAAAAGTAATAATTAATGACTGGGAGAAAAGTTTCGACGATAAAGAGCCTGAGCGATACCACGAATGGATATTGTGGAAGTTCAGGAAAGAAGATTACCGAGAAGCTATGACTGAGAAAGGAAATGAAGATGAGGCACGTGCAAATAATACTGGGACCTCCAGGAACAGGAAAGACGACGACTCTTCTGAACATAGTTGAGAACTCTTTAAAAAGAGGGATAGCTCCCGAGAGAATTGCTTATCTTGCTTTTACTCGTAAAGCTGCAAGCGAAGCTCAAGAAAGAGCAATGGTTCAGTTTGGTTTCGATGCGGACAGGTTTCCTTATTTTAGGACGCTGCACTCTTTAGCGTTTAAAACTCTGGGTCTGCAAAGAGACGAGGTTATGACCGACAACCATTATAGGAAGTTGGGCAAGGCTATCGGTGTAGAGTTTAAAGGCATCTATGATGAGAACCTAGGAATACACACAGGCGATGGTCTTGGAGATAAATGTTCAAGAGTAGAGTCTTTGGCGAGAGTTGGTATTCGTTCGATGGAAGACCAATTTCATATAAGCAATCAAAATGACTTGACGTTACATGCAGTTAAGCAGTACAATAATTCATTAACCACCTATAAAAAGAGGAATGGCTTGCTGGACTTCACCGACATGCTAGAGCGATATGAAACTGCATTGCCGATAGATATATGCATAGTCGACGAAGCTCAAGACCTGAGCTCGTTGCAGTATCGAATGGCAATACTAGCCTCCTCCCAAGCCTCGGAAGTTTACATTGCTGGGGACGATGACCAAGCAATATTTGGTTGGGCAGGTGCGGATGTTAATAAGTTCCTGAGTTTAAAAGGTGACAAAAGAATTTTGCCTCAAAGTTTTAGAATACCTAGGAGTGTGCATGCTTTAGCTTCTGATGTTGTTAGCAGAATAAAAAATAGATATGTTAAGCCATGGCAACCCAAGTTGGAACGAGGCACAGTAAATTATATTTCAGATGACGAAGGAATAGACTTCGGAGCTGATGAGGGAACTTGGCTTTGTATGAGCAGAAGTAAATATTTGCTTTACAGAATTAAAAGAGTTGTTCGGCAACAAGGCTATGCTTACACCTACAATGGTCAAAGTTCTTTAGACACCGACGAGACCAAAGCCATAACCTCATGGGAAAAGATCCGCAAAGGTAAAGAGCTAAACAGACCAGAAGCCAAGAACCTTATTGGCTTTTTCAACTTTAACGTAAAGCTCGAGAAAAAAGACACTTATAGAATAGAAGACCTTGGGCTTCCGGACGAAGCTAGGAGCAAAGACTGGATGGCAATACTAAAAGCACTGCCACCTGACGAACGAGAATATTTAAGATCTTGTTTGCGTAATGGTGAGAAGTTTACCGACAAACCAAGAATAACAATCTCAACAATACACCAAAGCAAAGGTGGCGAAGCTGACAATGTGGTATTGATTACCGACATGGGAAAGTTGAGTTGGGACAACCTAGGAACAGATGAGGAGAACAGAGTATGGTACGTTGCATTGACCAGAGCAAGGGAGAATTTGTATCTTGTACAGCCCAGAGGCTTGAGATATTTTTCCATATAATTTGCAAGTCTTTGTTTTTAAACGAAAGAAAGATGTTTACATCTCTGTCTAAAAAAGATACAATGTTTATATGATTACTGAGAAAGGAAAAAATCATGGAAAATATTATATATACTCTTGACACCAAGAGCCTAGTTGTTAAAGCATATGAGTCCGAGAAAGTTGCTCGCTCTATGGGAAATGGTGTAGCATTTTTCAAAACTGCTGATGAGCTTTTGGCTTGTCGTACTGTAACAGGATCTATTCTTGTTGATGCTTATAACGAGCTTGTAGAAAAGCCTGTTAAAAAATTCTCTGACAATAAAACTGGTGCTAAGCGTTTTATGGATGCTATTGCTGATATTCATGTAACGACTACACCTTTCGATAAAGTCAAGTCAACACCTCAGGTCGAGGCACTTCCAGGAATGACGCCACTCGGCATTGCTCCTAAGAAGCCTCGCGGTTCATTTGCAGGTAAGGTTATCAATGTTCTTGTTACTGCGAACCCTCGCAAGAAAAACACTAAAGAGGTTTGCGGTTATGCCTCGTTCCAGCTTCTGCTAAATCACGGTGTTGATATGCCTTATGAGCTTTACATTAAGCAAGGTGGTCGTCTGCAAGATCTAAAGTGGGATATTGACCACGCATGGGCTGAGGTTAAAGATGCGTAAAGTTGTAAAAGAAGTTCTAGGGTTTACCATCGAGCATGGTATTCCCTATTCTGAATTTGATAAGTCTAGAAACAAATGGGTCAGGCTTGTTAATGCAATGGCTGTAGGAGACAGCACTGTCCTTAAGACTTCAGGCGATGTTGTTTCTTTCAGAATGAATTGCAAAAAGCAAGGTTTCAAATGTTTGTCAAGAGCAGTAAGAGATGATAATGGAAATGCAACTAATGACATCAGAGTTTGGAAATTAAAAAATGAAGATTGAAATAATATCAGACGACAGAGTTTCGTCAGGTAAAAATTTATCTAGGGTCGCTTGGGAGCTGTCACGGTCTCCCGACGACACCACTCCATTAGATACAATTTTATCTATCGACGCACCAGTCAACGAGATACCCTCAGTTGTTATGAGCGTTCAGTGCACAATATTAGAGCGAGAGATATTTGCCTCATTCAGAGATCACGTTATGTGGGCAAGAACCTCTAGAGTTGACGCACCTTCCGAGTTTGTTGTTCCAGAATACTTTCAGCTTTCTGAGGACAACGAAACCATATTGCTGCTTAAACAGAAAATAAAAGCCGATATGGATGCAGGTATTATTCAAGACGAGTATCGTTTGCACATGCCTATTTCTGCAATAACTTCTTTCACGACTAGGTTGTCTTGGCGAGGCTTGGTAAAAATTTATAAACTCTATGAGCACCTCGCAACTATAAACGAATATTTCGTTATTGGTAAAACTGAGCTTAATAATAAATTTCAGCTTCATAAATATGCTGGCAACTATAGCTATGTCGATCCGATACCTATGCTTAAAGAGCATGAAAAAACCAGTGGTGTTATTGGACCAATAGTTACTGTGTGTCAAGAAATGACTATTGGCTTAAGAGCTCAAGTTGTTCGCCACCGCAACTATACAATAAAAGACAATCTTATGGAAATAATAAAGTCCGAGGATTGCTGGACGAGAACACTTGGCGACAAAATAACAATATCTATTTCAGCCGAGGTAGATTTTTGGAAAACTGTTGTCAATAAAAGGCAATGCTGGATTGCTCAGTATGGTATTTGGAAAGATATCATAATTGCTGCACAAGAATACATATCTGTCAGCGAGCAAGACCTGCCATGCAATAAAGGCTTTTGCCCTTATACAAGAGATGCCGAGCTGAGGCATACTGATGATGATCCTGGAGCACCTTGCCCCATTCATAGTGACTTAACCTCTACACCCATAGCTCAGAAGTACATGGACATGGTTCGTATAGAAGCAAGTTACAGACCTGCCTTTTGGCAAAAACATATAGAAAAACTGGAGAACGCATAATGACTATGAAAATTTATTTGGCTGGACCATTCTTTAACCCCAAGCAGATCGAAACGATCGAGGCTATCGAAAAAGAATTTGATAAGTATGGCTTTGATTATTTCTCACCTCGTAAAAGTGGTGGTGTAATATCGCATCTTTCCCCAGAGGATAGGACCAAAGCATCCAAGAGCATTTACGACAGCAACATCAGTGCAATGATTGATGCTAATGTTTTATTCGCTATTGTAGATGGTCGTGATACTGGCACAGTTTATGAGATGGGATACTTTAGAGCTTTGACTGATCACTTTAAATTTAAAAGCGAAAACAGTGCAGCTGAGCACAAGCGATATTCAATAACCTATACCAACGAGAACTTTGGCTTGAACATTATGCTTAAAGAAAGTGTTGATGCTCATATTGTTGGAATAAAAGATCTTGAAAAGTTCGCAGGACTTTCCTCTAGAGCTTGGGACAAACCTCAATGGGGTCGTTCCATGACGCATAATATAAACTGGGAAGACCATATTGGTCGTAGGCAGAAGATCCTAGAGCAGTTTCAAAACTTCAACCCAGATGTTGAATAGATGGATATCGTAAAACTATTCAGCGTTTCTCAGGGGATGTCTGCGATACAAAGATATTCGCAACTCCACTTGCTAAAGAGTGAGTCAGTAATGGAGCACACTGGTTTCGTGTGCCTCTTTACTTACACTCTTTGCGAGGAGATAAACTCAGTTTCTCCTGATGCTCACAAACTAAACACTGGCAAAGCTCTTAAGAAAGCTATCGTTCATGATGTCGACGAGGTTATAACTGGAGACATTCCTAGACCAACCAAGTATTATAACGAAGACTCTATTGCCCTTTTCGAAAAGATGGCAGAAGCTGGAATTGACCAGATAATTAAAGAGTTGAATGTAGAAGGTCTTGACATGAAAACAGACTGGAAACAATCTAAGTCTGGAAAAGAAGGTGCTATAGTTGCATTTGCAGATCTGTCTTCGGTTGTCTATAAGCTTTGGGAAGAAATAATAATGCTCGGAAATAGGAAGCTGTTTCGTCAGGCTGAAGAAGTAAGTAAATATGTAATGAACTTCCATGACAGGATAAAAAGCGAAAGCCTGTTCACTAAAGCTCAGCAAGTGATTATTTACAAATCGATAGAACAGCTTTACGCTATACTTCGTCAGATAGTTAAAACTTCTGATCCTATACATGGAACACTGACTGCGTTTGAGAACGAAGTAGAAGACTGGGGTTGCTCAGCGCATCACAAATAGAGAGAAGGAATATGAAAGAAAAATATAGTCAAGAATTCGTTAATAAAGTTCACCAATTAAAAGCAACAACATTTTCAAATGCTGATATTGCTAAGGAGCTTGATATAACTACAAGAGCAGTTTCTTATATTTTAAATAATAGAGAGTATGCTCAGGAGATTCCTAAAGATGAAATTTTAGAAATTTTCCACGAAGCAGTTGAAGAGGGAAAACCAACTCTTTGGCAGAGAATAAAAATGAAGCTAAAGTTTTGGCAAAAATAAACTTTATCTTTTAAGTAAAAAAGTATAGAGTTTTAATATTGAGAAAGGAAGTTTAATGAATATTTTTTATTTGGACACTAGTCCGAAAGAGTCAGCTATAATGCATTGCGATAAGCATTGCGTCAAGATGATACTCGAGACTGCGCAACTGCTATGTACTGCGCACCGAGAGCTAGATGGAAACTATTGGGCTGACAAGGTTGGCTTGTATCAGTCGACTCATAAGAACCATCCTTCAGCAGTTTGGGTTCGAGAAAGCTCCGAGCATTATTGGTGGACACTAGCATTGTTTGTGCACCTTTGCAAAGAATACACAGCTCGTTACAGGAAAACCCACAAAAGCGAACAACTAATTATTTTTTTAGGAACAGCACCTTTAACAATAAAGCATGGTGATTTTAAAGAACCACCCCAGTGCATGCCTGATGAGTATAAGTGCGAAAGTGCAATAGAAGCATATCGCAATTATTATTTAGGCGAGAAGATGAGTTTCGCACAGTGGAATTATAGTCCAACTCCGGAGTGGGTTTATGCTTAAAATAAGAGGAAATGACATAGAGCTTAACGATAAAAAAGTTGCTAGGCTCTTCGACCTTAATACCTTTGACAGAAGAGACCTAGAAGATCTTTTTGACAAAGCTAATAACTATGAAGATGATGTACGAAGTTCGTATGAGAAAGGGAGAGACAATGAGCGATCTTAAAACAATTGGAGATGTTGCTAGAAAACATCGCAGGAATAAGTCACCTATAGATTGCATGGAAGATGCTCTAGAAACTTTTAAGGAACGCAATAAAGTCTATGGCGACAACTACCACCGTCATGGAAAAGTAATGATGGCTTTATTCCCCAAAGGAGTTACTCTTTCAACAGAGAAGGAATGGAACAGATTCGGCATTGTAAATATGATTGTTGCCAAGCTGACTCGTTATTCCGAGAACTGGCCAGGATCGCACGAAGACTCAGTGCATGATATGGGTGTTTATTCTTTTATGTTGCAGTCCTTAGACAACGAGGACAAAGAATGATTATATTNGATCTTGAAACAACAGGCTTACCAAAGGCTGAAGGATCTGATCTAGACTTGCAACCTAGAATTATTGAGTTCGGTGCAATAAGAATAACCGATGGTAATTTTGAAGAATATGATAAATTAGAATTTATGTGTAATCCTGGACATGAGTTAGATCCTAAGATAACAAAAATAACTGGAATAACAGACGAAGATCTAAAAGACAAAAAACCATTCGTTGCTCACTATAAAGATTTGTGTAAGTTCTTTTTAGGAGAAACTTCTATGGCTGCACACAACTTGCCTTTCGATCGAAAGATATTAAGGTTCGAGCTTGAGCGTCTTGATAAGGTGACTAAGTTTCCTTGGCCAATGGATCATATTTGCACAGTTGAAGTTGGGCAAAGTGTTTGGGGTAAAATGCGCAAGCTCGGAGATATCTATGAAGAGATAATGGGCAAGAAAATAGAAGGTGCTCACCGATCTCTAAATGACGTTGAAGCAACAATAGAAATTATCAAGTGGTACAAAAAGGAAGGACACATATAATGACAATTGCATTAATAGGTTTTATTGTTAGCTATGCGATTATTGCGGTGATCATGTAATGCTTCAAATAAGAGCTCGTACAGAATATTCTTTTCGCAAGGCTTATGGTCCAATCTCTAGCGTAATAGAAAGTGGTGGGGATGCCATAGGCATAGCTGATGTTGGAACTTGGGGTCATGTTCCTTTTAGCAATGCTTGTAAAAAGGCTGGAAAGAAACCTATATTCGGAGCTGAGATTGCAGTTGTTGTAGACTCCACCGACCGCACTAGGCAAACCGCAAACATGATGGCTTTTATTGCTAAGAATAATGAAGGCTTATCCGAGGTTTATGACCTCGTAACAAAAAGTACGAGCAAAGAAAATTTTTATTATTTCCCAAGGATAAGTTATTCCGATCTGTTCGATATATCGGAAAATGTAATTATTATAAGTGGCACTCACCCAGAGTGGGGACTGCTTCCTTTGACCAGAAAAAACGATCTTTACATCGAGATAAATCCTATGAGTTCTAAGAAGGCTCTAGAGTTTTGCGAGAAAAAAGGTTTTAAACCAGTAGCAACCTCCGACAACTTCTATCCTAAAGTTGGTGACCGAAAGGCTTATGAGGTTCTGGTTGGCATGAATAGGATGGAACGAACTAAACCTATGCACTTGCTAAACGAATATGAGTTATTAGATTGCGTGCCTTGGCTTCCTGACGAGGCTATAGAGAACACCTACAAAATAGCAGATATGTGTAACGTCGACTTACCTGTTGCTCAGATGATATCATTTACACCTGAGAAAACTTTAGAGCAGATGTGTATAGATGGTGCTCCGGAAAGAGGAATAGATTTAGAGGATCCTGTTTACAAAGCTAGATTAAAGCGTGAACTCGAAATGATAGATCTAAAACAGTTCCATGATTATTTCTATGTTATTGCTGACATGATTAATTATGCGAAGCAACATATGCTCGTTGGTCCAGCTCGTGGTTCTTCAGCTGGCTCTTTGGTTTGCTATTTAACAGGAATAACGGATGTTGATCCTATAAAGTTCGACTTGCTATTCGAAAGGTTTATTGATGTTACTCGTGCTGACTTGCCTGATATTGATATTGACTTTCAGGACGACCGCAGAGAAATGGTTTTCCAATACCTGAGGGACAAGTATGGCTCCGAGAAAGTTGCTCACCTAGGAACAGTCAGCAGGTATAAAGCCAAGAGTACAATAACCGAAGTTGCCAAGGAGCTAGGCATTCCAGCTTGGGAAGTTAATGACTTAAAAGGTGCAATAATTGAACGGAGCGGAGGTGATGCTCGTGCAGCAATGTGTATTATGGACACCTTTAACGACCTAGACATAGGCAAGCAAGTTTTGAATAAATATCCGCAAATGCGAATAGCCGAGAAGATGGAAAACCATGCTCGCCACTCAGGAGTTCATGCTGCTGGAATTATTGTTACTGAAGATCCTGTTAGTAAGTATTGCTCGGTCAGTGCGCAAACTGGTGCAGCTCAGATAGACAAGAAGGATGCTGAGAATTTAAACTTGCTAAAAATAGATGCCCTAGGACTTAGAACACTATCAGTATTGCAAGACGTTTTAGATCAAGTTGGTTGGTCTAGGCAAAAGCTCGTAAATTTTCCGCTTGACGATGAAGCCTCTTTTAAAATACTAAACGACGAAAAATATGCAGGTATATTTCAGTTCGAAGGTTATGCTCTGCAGTCTTTAACAAGGCAGATGAAAATAGCAAACTTCGAGGACATTTGTTCTATTACTGCCTTGGCTCGTCCTGGACCACTAACCTCAGGAGGCACAACTCAGTTTATTAAAAAGAGGACAGGTGCTGAGCCTGTTTACCATTTCCACGATATGACTCAAGAAGCAACCGAGGTGACTTATGGCATTGTAGTTTACCAAGAGCAGGTGATGACGATAGCTCGTGAAATAGGCAAGCTGACTTGGGAAGAAGTATCTGAGCTCCGCAGAGCTATGAGTAAATCTTTGGGTGAAGAGTTTTTCGATAGGTATTGGCAGAGGTTTAAAGTTGGTGCTGAGGAGAACGGATTAGACGAGAAGAAGTCTCGTGAAATATGGGACAATATCAATACGATGGGATCTATGGCTTTTAACAGGAGCCACGCGGTTTCTTATGCAATGGTTAGTTATTGGTGTTGTGTTTTAAAAAGCAGATATCCTTTAGAGTTTGCTGCTGCTTGCCTCCGTAATGTTAAGGACGATGATCAAGGTGTTAAGCTGTTGCGAGAAGTTGCTCGAGAGGGATTAGTTTATAAGCCATACGACAAATTCAAGTCTGATCTAAATTGGTCGGTGCAGGAAGGTGAGCTGATTGGTGGATTAATAGGAGTAAAAGGTATTGGTCCAAAGATGGCTGATGATATTGTAAAACGCAGGGAACTGAAGCAACCTTTAACACCTCGGCAAGATAACCTCCTAGACAACGGAGAAACGCCATATGACGACATATTCGAGTGCGAACGTAGGTTCGGGCATATTAAGAAAGATCCAGCCTCCCACAACATAAAAACAAAGATAACAGACATACACGACCTAGAAGCTGACAATCCTGGAGAGTTCGTTGTATTCGGCAAGCTCGTCGAGAAAAACCTTAGAGATCTAAACGAGGCTGTAAACTTAGCCAAGCGAGGTGGTCGCAGAGCAGAGACCCACAACCTATGGCTTAACATGAAGTTCGAGGACGACACTGGTCCAATATTGGCAGGAATAGGAAGATTCCAATATCCCAAGCTCGGCAAGCCTATAGTTGAGGAAGGTAAAATTGGTGACTGGTATCTTCTAAAAGGCAAAATAAACAAAGGCTTTAGGAAATTACAATTAGATAAGTGGCGTAAACTCACATAAGTTATTGTTTTTAAAGTGAACTAAGTTCTTTACTTCTCTGGTGAGACAATATACAATGACTATATTGATTGAGAAAGGAAACAAATCATGGAAAAGCACAACCCTAAAACACGTCAAATTATTTACTGCGACACAGGCATTCACCGAGTTACATGGTGTGGTCCATTTTCTGTTGCGACTGTTGCTGGCATCGAATACGAACCAGCTTACCAAACTCTTCGCAAGATCCGTGGAAAGCGTCATTGTAAAGGTGTTACAAATAGCAACATCGCAAAAGCTTGTAAACAGCTCGGTCTAAAAGGCAAGTGGACAACGCTCGAGAAAAAACGCAAGCTGAGCAAGTTCGTTCCTGAAAACCTTGAGCAAGGTAAAGTTTATATTATTCAAATTACTAAGCATGTCCTAGTAATGGACACTCGTGACTGGACTACAATCGACAATCAAGTTCCTAATTGGAGAGCTATGGATGCCTCGCACCACTGGGGCAAGCGATTGGTTCATGCTTTTTACGAAGTTGAGAACCCTAAGTTCTCAAGCCAGTGCGACGACCAATTAACTTTCGATTTCGATTTGGTGGCGTAATGTTAGAAACAGCTCTCATGTGTCTAGCCTTGAATATATATTTCGAGGCTAGATCAGAACCGATACAAGGTCAAATAGCAATAGCTGAGGTCACTCTTAACAGAGTGGCTTCAGATAATTTCCCGAATGATGTTTGCTCAGTTGTTTTACAAGACAACAGTTCTGGCTGTCAATTTAGTTGGTGGTGCGATGGTAAGTCAGACTATCCAAGAGAACACAACTCGTTGCGAACCTCTAAAGCAATAGCCAAGATGATGCTGGAGGAAGGACAATACATAAGTGTTGTTGGTGAAGATGCAACTTATTACCACAACAACGATGTTAATCCTTATTGGGCAAGCGAATTCCAAAGAGTAAAAACAGTTGGCAAACATATTTTTTATAAGAAAAAAGACAAAGAATGGTTGCGTCCTTTGCCCAGACCCAAAGATCTTTTTAAGTAAAAAGTTGTAAGTTATTGTTTTTAAACAGATCAAAGTCCTTTACCTTTCTGTCTAAATAAGATAGAATAATTGTATAAGCTGAGAAAGGAACTAAAATGGAATGCACTGCTAAAAAAATAGAAGACCTTGAGATAGGCTCTGTATTTAAACTTAACCCTAAGTCAAAAAAACTTTTTATGAGGTGTAATAAAAGAGTTGAATATTTCGATGGGTGGATACAGACGTCTTACGTTTGTAAAAAAGTTACTGACATAAACGGAGATTGGATCAAAAAGCCTCAGTTTGGTTATGCATGGACTTGTGGTAGTAAAGTATATGTGGAGGCAGTGTAATGGGAATGTCTTGTCCTGATTGCGAAGGTTGGGGTTGTCGTGAATATGATAGACCCGTCGTTGATTATATCAATGGTGGGTTCATCGACGTTGCTTGGGACACCTGCGAAACATGCGATGGCTCGGGCGATATAGAACAGGACGAGGATGAATGATAATAACTAAGTCAAAATACGGAAAGTATTTACTAGTCAAGTCAAAGCTTGATGGCGATACTTTTGAAAAGCTGTCTACACTTCCAGGATTTAAAAGGTGGATTGGCAGGGATCTTATGTTCGATCCAACAGGTGCGAATATAGATAGAATTCGTAAATACTTTCCTAGTGCTGAGTGGGATGAGTCTGCTTCTCCAGCAATCGATAAATATATTAGCAACCTAAAAGAGATGGAAGCTAATATTAAAATGAAACACTCTGAGTTGCCAAGCAACGACGACTATGATTTTAAAACCAAGCCTTTTGACCACCAACGAAAAGCTTTTTACATGAGCCGAGATAAAAAGGCTTTTGCTTTATTGATGGAACAAGGCACAGGGAAAACTAAAGTTATCATAGACAATGCTGCATATCTTTATGCGAAAGGTCAAATAACTTCTATTGTTGTAATTGCTCCTAATGGAGTTCATCGAAACTGGCTGAGGGAAATAGACATACACATGCCAGATTGGTGTCCTAGGAAGTCGTTTTATTATTCTTCCGGAATGACCAAAAAACGAATAGAAGAATATGAAGATGTTCTAGGTGAATCTGAATGCCTTAAAGTTTTCACTTTTAATGTCGAGGCTTTTACAAGTCCCAAGGCAATATATTATATGCAGAAAATATTGGTCAGTAATAAAGTTCTGCTAGTTGTAGATGAAAGCTCTAGGATTAAACGTCCAGGAGCCAAGCGAACAAAGATAATAACTAAGTTCGGCAAGCAAGTTGATTACAAAAGAATAATGACTGGCACCCCAGTGACCAAAGGTCCAGAAGATGTTTACTCTCAGTTCAAATTTCTAGAACCGCAAATATTAGGATATGACAGCTTTTATTCGTTTCGTGCGAGATATTGCATAATGGGTGGCTTCGAGAACAAGCAGATTATATCTTACCAGAATATAGACGAACTGACCAGAAACATAGAAGGTCACAGCTTTAGAGTTTTAAAGAAAGACTGCCTAGACTTACCTGATAAAATATATCAGCGTCACTATGTTGAAATGACTCCTAAGCAAAAGAAAATTTACCAGACTATGAAGAAGTCTTTCGTTGCTGAGTTGGAAGGCAACATGATAGAAGCACCCGAAGCAATAACTCGTTTGCTAAGGCTTCAGCAGATACTTTGCGGTTGGTTTCCTAGCGAGGAAGGTTTGTCCCAGATAGACGACAAAAACCCTCGAATAGAGGCTCTAAAAGAGATACTCAGCGACATCGACTCTAAAGTTATTATATGGGCACGTTTCAAGGCTGATTTAAGAGCCATAGAGAGGGCATTAGGAGATCTAGCAGTAAGTTACCATGGAGACGTTACAAGTGACGCTAGAGAGGTTGCAGTTGAGCGTTTCCAAAATGACCCAAGCATTAGGTATTTTATAGGTCAACCACAATCTGGTGGAATAGGTTTGACACTTACTGCTGCAGATTATGCCATTTATTATTCCAACAGCTTTGATCTAGAACAACGGATGCAATCGGAAGATAGATGTCACCGCATCGGNACNAAAAATAACGTCACCTATATCGACATCGAAACACGCAAGTCTGTCGATAGTAAAATAATAAAAGCTCTGCGAGAGAAAAAGAACCTCGCCGATGTTATAACCAAAGATCCAATATCCCTATTCATGGAGGAAACCAATGAGTGAAAAGAACTTCTGGACACTAATAAGAAATAACTTGCCTTTGAAAATGTATCGTGTTGAGAACAGAGTTGCCCAAGGCATGCCAGATGTTCATTACATTGGTAATGGAAAGTCAGGATGGATAGAACTCAAATACATTAATAAATGGCCAAAGAGACGCTTCGTCAGTGGTCTTAGATTAAATCAAGCAATGTGGGCAAATACATATATTTCCCATGGAGGTAATAGTTGGATATTAATTCGTGTCGACAGAGACTTTACAGTCCTTGTTAGTGGCATTCATGCTAGAAAACTTTTCGACAGACCATCTAAAAAACATCTTATGGAAATGTCCTCTTGGAGCAAACAAGGAAATTTAAGCACAGAAGACTGGGATTCTCTGGCGAAAACTATTTCTCTTTCTCGTACTGAATAGATGCTTTGTTTTCTGATTTAGCAGAGTAAGCATTGAAACCCATAAATGCAGCTACAACACCAGATGCTGCAATCACATAAACGGAAGCAATATCCGTGATAAGAGTTGCTGCTTTATCGAAACCGAGAACCGAAGCAAGCAAAATTATAAAAGGATAAACTAACATCCCCATAAGAGCCAAGCCTGTGAACCTGCGTTCTGCATTTCTCTTTAAGTCTCGGTCTATTATTTCAAGTCGACGATCTTCTAAAGACAGCTTGTTCCACTCGTCTCGCTCTATCGTTCCATTTTTATCTAGATCAGCTTTTTCGAATTCTGTCATTTGCGTAATCCTGTACTATTTTTCGATCATATCCTAGTATAATAAGTTTACCATTTTTATCATATGCTGCAAACTTTTTTCCATGATCTATTATTGTTGGCTGTTCACTTCTAGGCAAGTCACCTTCATTGAGTTGTGTGTTACTAGTATTTGTGCTTTTTCTGCTTGCTTTAGGCATTGNTCTTTATCCGAAAATGTTCCAATCTGATAATATTGNAATCTATCTGTGCTAATAAAATGTAGAAAAACCAAAACATAAATCATTTAAAATAATCCCAAAAATCTATCCAGCCCATGTAATGCAGATAAGCAGTTGCCCCAATAGCAGAAGCAGTGAGTAAGAAAAATATACCTGTTAAGGTTAAAGCAAGTTCCTGCCTTGCTATTGCTTCACGCCTAAGTCTAGCTTCCATCTCGCGTTTCTCTAATAAAACTTCCTTGCGTATCTTCAAAAGCTCTAACCATTTTGATCTTCCGTAAGTTTGCGTGATCCATTCTTGGAGTTCGCTTTCAGCCTCTGCTGCTGCTCTAACCTTCGCCCAGCGATCCAGCGCAGTAGCATTGGCGCTTTTGCTTGATATACCTTTTTTCTGTAGCGTTTTCTTAGCTTGGTCAGTTGCGTCAAAAAATTGCCCAATCTGTTTGCTTAATCCAGCAATAGTTTTCCCAGCTGCTAGACCAGTTTTTAATCCAGCTAAAATTGTAACAGGGTCCATTTTTACATTCTACTGACTACTCAATACTTTTTCTTTTGTGCTTTCTGGCATTTTGCTAATAATACCTTCTAAAGCACCTGAAGCAACAGGATCAAGCGCATCACCGACTGGTTCAGTTAAATCAGTCAAAGCTGTAACTCTAGGCTGAGAAGAACCCATTGCATTTATAGCTTTTCGGAAAAGTTGTAAAGCTGCATCTATCTGGGTTTCGTCGGTTAATGCGTTTTTCAAAACATCTGCATCTTCGGACACAACTAGCTCTGCGATTTGTTTAAACTCATCATCTGTAAATGGTGGCTTTTTACCACCGAACAATCTAGTAACGATATTTGTTGTTGCTCCGATATCCAATCCACCAGAGTTTACAACACGAGTTATGTCAGCAACTGTTTGACCAACTTGACCAACTCTACCCCCAGCACCTTCTCTTAGAGCAGTTGGTGAGCCTTTAAATATACCAGCTTCAGCTTTTGCAGCTCCGCTTGCTAAATTTATTTTAATTACGATATCATCAATATTTTCTCCAGGATATAATATCTGAAGAATGTCACGTGTTTCAGTGTCGCCAGCAAGTTTGTTAACTGTGCCAATTTTTTGCGAACCTTTGGCTTTTCTTTTAAGTGCTGATGCTGCACCTGCTCTAAGAGCAGCAATAGCATCTTCATTTCCTGCATCTACAAGTTTTTGGAAAGATATTGCGAACTGCTCTGGGTCAGTTTTTGTAGAGAATATTTTCTGACCAGCTTCGAACTGTTTTACAGAATCCTCGATCGTTGCCCAGTTTTTCCGAGTTTT
>JGI24004J15324_10000166_pt1 | contig 25594 bp, 44 predicted proteins | sample LinPmetageLP32_FD_15324 | JGI IMG/M metagenome (IMG submission 15324)
CATAAAAGTTCTAATAATTATTTAATAGCCGCCGCTGTCGAAATTAATGCGGCCGCTAATACTTGTTCCGTTTATCCAACTGTTGATATACGAAGCGCAAATACGGCCTTTCACGATACTGCCTATTTTGATGATGACCAGCGTATTGTGGCAAGTTATGTCGAGCCGTCAGACAGCTATAATTTATTTGTCAATAGTTATTCTTTAAACGCAAATTTAAATAGTTTTACAATTGGTTCTCGAACTGGATTTGATACTGGCACGTGGACGGAAACCCAAGTTATGGCTGATCCTTTAAGCAGTGATCGTAAGGGTTTTTTATTTTCTAGGGAATCTGACACTACTGGCTACACGCACTGCTGGGTAATCCAATGTTTTGACGGGGATATATTCAAAGGGACAGGCGTGGTGGTTAATAGTGGAGACAACGCGACTTATCTTGGTGCAGATTCAAATAGTAAAAATAAAGCATTGTTATTTTATACGACAGGCTCAACGGTGAAATCTGTTCTCGTTAGCCGAGACGGTAGCACTATAACTGCTGGAACCCCAGCAACATCTCAAAGTTTTACTGGTCAGCAAAATGTTACTCATTACGATCCTGATGCGGCAACATTTATATGTTTTTCAAGAAACAATGCTGACGGTATTATAACTGCAAAAACATTTGCCGAAGAGGGCAGTAATAACACTTCATTTATTGGCATATCAGATGCGGTGACATCGAGTGGGAACACAGGGGCTGTCAAAGTTTTTAGCGGAATTAAAGCGGGGTTGTCTTCTTTAACACCCAATAGCATTTATTATGTGCAAACTAACGGAACGATTAGCACAACATCTACATCTCCCGCTGTTAAAATTGGCAGAGCCTTATCGACAACAAGCCTACAGCTTACGGAGGCAAATACCTGATGAAAACTCTTGTAGAAAATTCGAGCGGGTTATCGAAGTATATGTTTGAAGATGCCGAAATTGTAACAATGCTAGATGACTATATTACTATTGGTGAACCTATTGAGTGGGTTATTGGATGTCATAATTCATCTGACTCAACTTTGTTCACAAATATTACGTCTCCTGATGATTGGTCTGAAAATAAATATAAGTACACAGCAGATAATGGATGGGTTGTTGTAGAAGGGTGGGTTAATCCAAATGAGTAGAGCAAGAGATGTTGCTGATGGAGCCTTGGGAAAAATCGCTGGAACCAACGGACAAGTCCTAACCTCAAATGGCTCCGCTTGGTCGAGCCAAGCAGTGCCGACAGAATTGCCAGCGACTGGCTCCGATGGAAATATCCTTACTTCCACGGGTTCAGCTTGGGCGTCTGAAGCAAATCCATTGCCAGCGCATTCAACCGTTGGAAATGTTTTAACGTCAACTGGATCGGCTTGGGCAAGTCAAGCGGCGGCTGGTGGGGGTGCTTGGGAGTTATTACAAACAACTAAAATTCCAAGTTCAAATACTTCAACATCTTTAATCGCGTTTACAAATAAATTTACCACAGATTATGACGTTTATCAGTTTGTTGGGGCCAGCCTTCAACCGACAAGTAGCGGTTTTTTATATTTGTATTCTAAATTATTAGATTCTAATGGAGGTGGAATTAATGGTAATTACGGATTCATAAATGAGTATAGTAATATAGCTTCTGGAGCAAACGGTTATCGCAGTCATACTAACAGTAATTTCACATATATGCCTTTAAGTTTTGAAGGTCAGCGTAATGGAAATGGATACTCACAAAGTTTTATTTTAAATGTTTTCGACCCATTAAGAAATATTGATGGAAATTACGTTAACTTTCAAAGCCAAGGCGTTACAACAAACAACAGCCCTTTTCAAGTGTATACTTCTGATATTAGAGGGTGGTGGTTCCTCGATACAAGCACCAAAGGCCACGGGCTTGAGTTTTTCTTTAGTTCTGGAAACATGAGCGGGCAAATTTCTTTGTATGGATTGAAAAAATGATAAAAAATATAAACGGTGTTGAAGTTGAAATGACTACGGAAGAGATAGCAGAGCGAAATGCAGAACTGACAGAAACCGCAACGAAAGTAGCTGAATTAGAAAACACAAGGCAACGGACAGAGCGAAATATATTACTTGCAGAAACCGACTATGCCACTTTGCCTGACTCGCCAGAAATGAGCGATGCGATGAAAGCTTATCGCCAAGCGTTGCGAGATGTGCCAGCGCAATCTGGTTTTCCGACTACGATTATTTGGCCTGAGTTGGGGGAGTAACAGCTTATGCCGTTAGTCGCAATCCAGCCACAAGCTGGCACAGTAAAAGACGCATCTGAATATAGCGTTAGCAGTTATGTGGATAGCGAAAAAATACGGTTTCGATCTGTTCAAGGTGCTGGCGCACAACCGCAAACAATTGGCGGCTGGGAATTAAAATGCACCGATACAGTATTAGGGAAAGTGCGCGGCGCACACCAATGGCGAGACAACCAAAGCAATAGTTATTTAGCTATTGGCAGTCATCGTAAATTAATGGTTGAGCGCGGAGATAACGTTTGGGACATAACCCCTTGCGAGGCTCCAGCATCTTTACCTAACAACCCTGTTAGCGTTACCAATAACGAAACGTCAACAACGATTACAACAACAGGTAGCCATTATCTAACGATTGGCACATTTGTTTATATCACTGGTCTGACGGCAACAGGCGGTGTAACCGTTGGCGGTGGCAGTGGTAGCTTTGCAAGCAATCCTTTTGCTACAACGTTAGGCAGTACCATTGTGCAAGTTACGCTTTCCGCGCATGGTTTAAAGCGTGGTGATTTCGTAACAATTAGCGGCGTTAGTGGCGCACAAAATGGCATACCTGATAGCGAATTAAACACGCAACACAGTGTTTATGTTACCAGCAGTTCACAGTTTTTTATTGAGATAACAACGCCAGCTACATCTAGTGGAGCAACAGGCGGTACGCCAGCCTATGTTGCTTACAAACAGGCAGAAGTGGTTACAGTGCCATCTGCCACAACGTTTACGATAACAACGGCGCAAGGCAGTTCTACAGCCACAGGCGGCGGTAATAGCGGAAGTATAATAATAGAATTAGAAGCTGGTTTAGAAAGCAGTACAGCGCAAGCTGGCTACGGTACTGGTAGTTTTGGAATGGGCGTGTATGGCAGTGGGGGAGAGCAACTTACTTCTTATGACGCTAGAATATGGTGCTTGGAAAATTACGGCCAAGATTTGGTTGCTGTGCCAAGAGGCGGCAATCTGTACCGTTGGCCTTTAAACAGAAGCCAAAGGGCGGCAGTAAATACTGCAACAGATTGCCCAACTGAAATTAATTTTATGACAGTTACTCCAGAGCAATATTTAATGCTTGGCGGCTGTAATGACGGCACAGGATTTGATGGATTGCTCATTATCTGGGCCGCGCAGGCACAGGGCTTTACAACAGGCGATTGGACGGCAAAAGCAACGAACACCAGCAGATCACTGAGGCTGGGCGCGGGATCACATATACAGAGCATGATTCCATCATCTTTTGTTACTGTTGTTATGACAGACAGTTCAATGCACCAGCTAAGATTTTTAAAAGATACTGTATTTATTTATAGTCAAGACCTAGTGGCTAACGTTGGAATTATGGGGCCAAATGCTTGGGCAAAAGATAGCCAAACAGGTGGCTTGATGTTCTTGTCAGCTAACTGGCAGTTTTACACTTTTTTAAATGGTCAGCTACAAGCAGTGCCTTGCCCTGTTCGTGATTTTATAAGAGATGCCGTTGTCACAGGAACACAACAAAGCAAGATAGTTGGCACAGGTATTAGTCAATATGGCGAGGGCTGGTTTTTCTATCCAGCTTCAAATCTGGAAGTAAACAAATACGTCATATATAGCTTTCAAACACAAACATGGGCGACAGGTACTTTTAACAGGACATATGCGTTAGACGGCGCAACGTTCATTTACCCGATAATGTTTGACTACACATACGGATCAGAAAATGCACAAATCTGGTTGCATGAAAAAGGTAACTCTGCACAAGGCGATGCGTTTGAGAGTTGGATAGAAGCCTCACCAGTTGATTTAGCAGTTGAGGGTGAGGGCGAGGTGACAATGGATGTATCTGGGATTGTCCCTGATTTTCAAAGTTTATCCGCTGGCGGTGATTTGTATTTATTAACAAAAGACAAGCCTAATTCAACAGAAATTGTTAATGGCCCTTTCGCCATTGGGCCAACGACAGAGCGTGTTGATGTTCGTGTGACAGGCCGACAATTGGGTTGGAAATTTGTTAGAAACGGTGCGCCAAATACTTGGCGGCTAGGAAAAATGAGATTTGATATCAACGCAAGCGGAGGCAGAAGGGATTAATTATGCCAGCTTTTACACTACCACCAGCGTCATTAATTGCGGGGGTTAACACACAAGGCCCAGCCCCAGTTAACCCAACTCAACATCAAAATATATTTTATACTGATCCAACTACTGGCGAAGGTTTAAATGTTGGAAATGCAGAAGATGCAGTTTCTAATTTTGCGATTGGTGGCAATCCGTTGAGTTATGGGCAAACGGCAAGTTATACAGGGCCGTCAGGCGATTTAGATAGCCCAACTATGCAAAATCCCGTTGAGGAATTAATGCCAATTGAAGAGGCGGTTGGGCAAAAAGGAATGTACAATATGGGCGATATTATGCAGTTAAATAACGCCGCACAAAAAGGCAATCCGTGGACAGCCCCAGATGTTTATTCGCTTTTTACTCAATTAGATGATGGCAGTTTTGATCTAGCACCACAAAGCGGAAATCCGTATAGTTATATGATGTATGACGAAAATGTACCTTTGCATGATTTGAAATACAGAAGTGGTCAAAAAATAGGAAAACAAGGCGCAATGAGCCGCGCAATGGCTGGATTTTCTAGCCTTGATGAAATTGAGTCTTCTGGCGGCGATGGTAGCCCTGATTAATGATAAGACTAGAAGACGATATGCTAAGAAAGGCATGGCCTCAATTGAGGCCAATGATTGAAAAAGCTAGAAAAAAATCACGCTGTACTGATCCATTTCTGGTCGAGGATATTTATCACCAATGCAAAATTCAAGATACGTTTTGTTATGTTACGGGCGAAGGTTCGCAAATTGACGGCGTTTTATTTTTACGGCCAGTAAATAATTTTGGTGATATTGAATTGCATATTTGGATAGGCACATTTCAATGTCCAGCGCAATTATCAGATCATATAGAATTTGTTGAAAACTTAGGGCGGCACTTGAAAGCGAAACGCATAACGTGTGTATCGCCTAGAATGTTTGACAAAATGTGGCCTGACGCAAAAGCAGTCAGCAAACGATTTCAAAAGGAGTTATAGTTATGAGTGGTGGAAGTCAAACAACATCTTCAACGGTAAAATTAGACCCAAAATTGCAAGCCTTGGTTGATAGCATTTTAGACTATGCGCCAGCTACTATGGAAAGAGATTTTCCAAAATACGATCTGCCGCGCATTGCTAGTTTTACGCCTGACCAATTGGGCGCATTTGATAAGACCCGCGCAAATGTTGGCAGTTTTGAGCCAGCCATGAATCAAGCCATGAACACGATGGGAAGGTTTGCGCAAGGGCCACGCATACAAGGGTCTAGCGTCCAAAATGGAATGCCAACAACACAAAGGGCAGTGGCTAGGCAATTGCCAACATTGCCGCCGTTGCCGCCGCAAGGGGGAGTTGCTTAAATGTCGATAGAAGATGCGTTTAATCGTCAAAATTTAATAGATAATTTTGATGAGCAAGCTTATTTAGAATTGTATGGGGATGTTGCAACAGCGGTTGCCGATCCAAATAACCCTTTTACCATTGCGTCAAATGCTGATGCGGATGGAGACGGACAAGTAACTGGTCTTGATCATTTTTTAATTCATGGATTTTCTGAAGGGCGGCAAGCCCCATTAATTAATTCTTCTCCACCACCACCGCAATACACGCCAGAGACTCCACAGCCTGTTTATTCTCCTGACCCAGTGCCAGCGGCAGAAGCTTTGCCGTTTGCGCCGCCGCCGATAACACCAATAAATATGAATGTTATCGAAGGCGCGGATTTAGCAGAAAACTATTTTAACCCCTATCAGGGAGCAGTTTTAGACGCATACACAGACCAATTTACAAATGCTTTAGGACAGGCTCAATTGAGTAATAATGCACTTGCAACGGCGGCTGGGGCGTTTGGTGGCAGTGGGCAGGGAGTAGCCACAGCGTTAACAAATGAAGCGGCAATGCGTACATATGGCAATGATGTAGCTAACATTTTGCAACAAGGTTTTGACACGGCGAATACATTCGGCGCACAAGATGCAAGCCAATACAACGATATGACAGGTCTTGGCGCACAATTACAACTACAAGGCGCAAATTTGTTACCTAGTGCGGCAAATACGCAATCAAATTTGCAAAATAATGACGTACAGAATTTGTTAAATATTGGCGGCGCACAACAAGATTTAGGCCAGCAAAGCCTCGATTTAGCGTATGACGATTTTATCAGAGAATGGCAATACCCAATGGAAATGCTTGGCTACGGCGCATCGTTAGCTTCTGGAGTGCCAACAGGCTCAACAACCATTGGCAGAACACCAAGAGACTCAGGCGGCAAGATGTCTGGGGCTGGAAGTTTAGTTTCGGCTGGCGCAACGGCGGCTGGCAAATGCTGGGTAGCTAGAGAAGTATATCAAGATGATCGATGGTTGCTATTCAGAGAATGGCTGGAAACAAAAGCACCAACTTGGTTGCATGATAACTATTGTCAATATGGTGAGCGTGTTGCTGAATATATAAAAGACAAACCAGCTATTAAACGCATTATTAAATTCTTTATGGATAAGGTGATTTAATATGGCAATTCAAATAAACCCAGTAAGAAAAAGCGCAGACAATCGCGGTGTTCGTGCGCCTCAAATTCAAAGCCAAGGGCGAATTTTGCAAGCCGCCGCGCCAGCCCCACCAAAAAACAATATCGCGCAGGGTGCGGCAGATATGGTAAATGCCTTTAAAGAAAGCCGCCAGAAAGCTAATAGAGCAAAACTTGTGCAGGGTCTTGTGCAAGAAGATGACGCAACAGAAGCAGATGCGTTTGATGCGCCAGCCGCCGTTGCGCCGACAATAGAGCCAGTTATAGAATCTGGTGGTTATGGAACGGCTGATGCTTTTAACGAAACGCCAGCCCCGCCACAAAAGATTTCGCCAGCTACACCTAACGCAAGTAAATTAAGTCAGCTTAATATGCCAGATCAGGCAAAGTCTATTTTTAAAGAAATGGTTAAGTCTGGCGATACTGATGGTGCATATAAAATAGCTATGGCTTTTGCTCTGAAGCCAGCTAAAGAATATACGTTGAGCGAGGGACAACGTGTTACGGACGCAAAAGGCAACGTAATAGCAGAAGGCGCACCAAAATCTTTTGCGCCAACAAAGCCAACTAAACCAGTTAAGGCTTATAATAGAAAAACTGGTCAAGAACAATATGCTACGCCTGCGGAGATAAATAGTAATCCAGATTTACAAGCTAGTAGTCCATCAACTTCATTTACTGATGAAATGCAGGGGAAAATTGCCGCCGATATAAATGCTGGAATGAATAAACAACAGTTAATAGAAAAACATGGTGCTGGCGCAGTTACTCTTTACGGCGATGAGCAGTTGAAATCACAACAGCCTAGAATTTTTGTTGAAGATGGTATTACAAAAAGACAAAATCCTAGACCATCAACATTTTTCCCACCTGTCCCTAAAGTTTCTTATCAAGAAAAACGCAGAACCGTTATTAATCCTCCTAACAATAATAGCAATATGTCAATTATTGATTCTAACGCTAATAGTAATATGCCTATTATTGGCCCTAGTGCTGGCGCACCGCCACCAGCACCTGCAAATACTGGGCAACAGCGACCCCTAATTGAAGTTATTGAAACGCCAGTAATGCAAACCAATGTAGATAAGATACAGATGCAAAAGATTGGCGTTACAACAAGAGAAACAATGGATTTGATTAATGAATATCGGGCGGCGGTTACAAAAGAAGGCCCTCAGATGTATGGTATGGAAGCAGAAGACCTAAAACAAAAACATACAGCACTGACACTTAAACTGAAAGATTTAGCCGAATTAGGCGTATTAGCTGGGCCTGATTTAGATTTATTATACGATCTAATAACCCCACCTGATGATTTTCAGCTTAATGCTCAAGACGCAATACCATTTAATGGTTATGACGGAACTAAAGTTATGCTTTCTCAATTAGTTCAAATGGAAAAACTTGTTGATAGCAAATTTAAAGCCGCAGAGTCGCAATATGGGCCTGTTGAAAAAAGAACTAGTGCTGTTAAACCTAATGTTTCAGCACCTAAACCTAAAGCGGATACGTCTGGTTGGAAAGTTAATTTAAAAAAGGATTAGGGGAAAATGGCTGACCAAACTGTTATTTATGAAGCAGAAAAAAATGGCTTAAAAATAGACGTTACTGTTCCAGTTGGTACTGATCCAGCTACCATTGCGCCAAATCTTGATGGCCTTATAGATATGAAAACAGGTGCGCCGCCAACTGTTAGAGAATTTGTAGGCGGTTCTAATAAAGCTGATAGATTAGATAATTTAAAAATTTCTTTAAAAAACTATTACGGAAAAGATATAGAGGCTCAACAAGATAACGATGGTAGGTTGTTTTTTACTAATCCAGACACTGGAACACTAACGGCCTATAATGAAGATAATCCAACGGTGCTGGGTATTCCAATCCCAACGGCTGGCGATTTAGCAAGTGTTGCCCCAGAAATAGCAAGAGGCGTTGGCGGTGTAATCGGCGGTGCTGTAGCATTGCCAAGCGCATCAGTAAGCGGCCCATTTGGCCCAGTAGCAGGCGTTGGCCTTGGGGCTTCTGCTGGTAAAGAAATCTATGATGTTGTAGCTGAACAATTTAGAGGCCGAAAGGACTCGCGATCTACACCACAGCGCATTTTAGATGCTGGCATTGTTGCTGGTGAGGATGCCGCTGGGCAAGTGGTTGGCGATAAAATAGGCCCACTTATTAAAGCTGGTTTTGGTAAATTAAAAAATACAACGGCTGGTCAATCTGCCGCGAAAATGTTGGAAGATTTTACAAAGGCTGGCGTAAAGCCAACCGCTGGGGCTGTAAGTGGAAAGAAATGGGTGCAAGCCTTGGAAAGCCTTTTGTCAAAAACAATTGGTTCAGAGGGCAAAGTTAGAGGCGCATTAACGGAAACGTTTGATGGACTCAAAACAAAAGTCAATGAAGTTGCTAATCGATATAACCCACCTAAAATGTCGGCTGGCGGTTCTGGTTACGATAAAGAAGCCACAGGGCAAACTTTATTGCGAGGCGTTGAACAAAGTATAGATACTTTTAAACAGCGCGGTAATGAATTGTTTAAAGTATTAGATCAATATGTGAAGCCAGATGCGCCTATATCTATAAATAATACGCAAACTATTTTAAATGATATTAACAACCGCATATCCTCAACAGCAACCGATCCAGAGCAAGCTAAACGATTAGTTGCGATTTTAGAGGATTCAACCGTTGCTAGATTTAGAAAGGCACTTACACAAACTGTTGAAGAGGTGGGCGAAAATGGCGCGGTTATAAAAACGCAACAGCCTCTTGCAGAAACTAATTATCAATTAATAAAAGAATTAAGAACTGACATAGGCAAAAAGGCTTTTGGCAGACCACCACCAGAAAATGCTAAAGAGTTAAGAGAATTATATTTTGCTTTATCTAATGATATGGGCGAAGCGGCAACACGATACGGCGGCGAAAAAGGAACAGCCGCATTTAATAGGGCTAATCGTTATTGGTCTAATTTTGCAGAGCGCAATAAAACGTATTTAGATCCGCTACTCAATGCTGAAAGCCAACCAGCGCAGATAATTAATAAAGCATTAGCTGGCACAAAAGACGGACATATTGCTATTCGTAAAATTAAAGTGGGTGTGCCAAAAGATGTTTGGGATACATTTACTGGTTATAAAATAAGAGAAATGGGCCTAGCTAAAAGTGGCGGTCAAAATGTTGACGGCGATGCGTTTAGTGTTAATACATTTTTAACAAATTGGAACAATATAAATCGTCGCGCAAAGGATGCGTTGTTTGGCACAAAAGCTGATCCGCGCCGAAGGGCATTAGATCGATTAGCAAGACTTGGTGGTTCATTAAAAGATAGTCAGAATATGCTGAATACCAGTAACACATCGTTTTATAATAATCTGTTTGGTTATTTAACTGGTGCTGGAGGCTTGCTTGGCGGTGCGGTTACGCAAGACGCTGGAACGGCTCTTACAACGGCTGGCGCAACGGCTGGCGGCACTCTAGCTATTAATAAGGCTTTAGGCACATTGATTACGTCACCTAAATTCATAAACTGGTTAGCTAAAGCTGGCGAAGTAATTGAGAAGAGTCCTACTAGATTATTAGCGCATATAAATAGACTACCAGCCGTTGCTGTTGGTCAAGATGTAAGCGAGGATATTAAAGTTGCCTTATCAAGTTATGTAGATGCTTTGTCATCCAGCGGCTTGAATATGTTCCAAATGGGTACACAGCCAACGCAACAAAATATACCGCCAAACCAGCAAGCACAGCCACCAGTATTGGCCACACAATAACGGCAACAGTAGCCCAATGACCGCTTACAACAATAGCGAATAGGGTTAGATAGAATATCCATTCATATTTATTAAGCATCCAGAATCATAGCAAGGAAAAGGGGAAAAGCAATGTTTCGTTTTGCCAGCATATTGCTGTGTTTTCTATTTGCCCACAGCGCAAATGCCCAGCCTATACAATGTGAAAAATTTGCCCAACTCCACAGCGAATTAAAAAGCAAATATGTTGAAAAGCCAATCTGGAAAGGCAAATCAAAAAGAGGGCATTCAATCATTATTTATATGGGCAAAAATGGAGGCTGGACGGCTGTAATGCTAAAAAACGATCAAACGGCTTGCTTGCTAGACGCAGGGCATAAGGGCAGTTATGCAAAGCTTGGGGAGCAAACATGATGGCTCCAGAAGAGCGCGACAGATTAGCAAGGGCTGAACAAGCGATAGTTGATATGCGCTCAGATATTTCAGCAATAAGAAAAGATACGATGCAACTTACATCAGCGTTGAATATGTCGCGTGGCGGGTTTTGGGTGGCTCTAAGATTTGGCGGTTTACTTGTTCTTATATCTGGGGGAATCGCTTGGCTAATCGAAACGATGAAATAGAAACAGTTGGCGGCGGCAGTTATCATAATCATAGAATTGGGCAATGGTCTGAATTTCAAGCCGCCGCATTTTTAACCCGTCGAAAATTTGAAGTTTACAGCCATCATGGACAATCAATTTGCGACTTGATTGCAGTAAAACGCAAAGGCTTACGTTTGCTCGTTCATTTAATCGAAGTGAAGCACAACAATCTTGAGTATGGAAACACTAATTTTAAAGATTTAAGAAAAGAACAAAAAATGTATGGCATAAAATTATTAGTCGTTAATAGCGATGGGGCAGTTGTCCCGCATTTTGAATTGGAGAAATAATGGAAATTCAACTTACTGGCGCAAGTTATAAAACTCCAGCTTCTAACGAAAAATTCACTGATGTATGGACAACAACAGACAAAAATAATGTTGTTTTGCACACGCAAGCCCGAAAATTTATTTTAAGCGGCGATCAAGCTGAAAAACTCAGTATGTATTTAGCCGCTTGTGTTTTGGATTTAAGGAGAGAAAAAAATGCGCGGGATTAAAGAATTAGCCATTTCAATAAAAATCTGGTTTTGTAGTCAGCCAAAATTTGCACAGATAACAATGGTCGGTTTAGTTGCATTTGCAATAATTGCCTACGCAATGAGTTTGGTGACATGACTCCAATCAAAAATGCTGATTTAGATAATGATGGAATTGTAAGTACAGAAGAATTATCCGCTGTTGATGCCCACAACAAGCTTGAAGCTCAAACGAGAGTAGCAATAGCAAGTTTCATTATTATGGTGGCATTTGCAACAGTGTTAATTTCTGGGCTTGTCCCTGAGTCACGCATTGTCAGCCTTGGGCCATTGATAAGTACGTTATTTATAGCCAAAGCTGGGATAATAGGGGCTTGGTTCGGGATGACAGGCTATATGTCTCGAAAATAAAATGGATATACTTGGTAGCCTTGTTGGTGCGGCATCTGGCGGCTTGTTAGGCGTAGCTGGTTCATTAGTTGGGAAAATTGCTAATTATTTTGAACTAAAACAAAAAATGAAGTTGGAAGAAATTCAAAACCAACATTCATTAGCTGTTATGGACAAACAAGCAGAATTGCAAAAAATGGCGCACCAAGGCCAATTTAAATTAGCCAGTTTAGAAACTGACAGCGCAAATTTAATTGCTTCTTTTAAACACGACGCAAGCTATGGCGAAACTTATAAATGGGCAAATTCCATATTACGGTTTATTCGACCCTTGCTTACTTTTAGCGTGGTTGGCGTGTTTGTTTATGTTTATTTCAAATCTGAACAAATGGGGGATTTAGACACAGTTCAACGGATGAGTAACGAAATATGTTTTTTAACATCCACCTGTTTGAGTTGGTGGTTTGGGAGTAGAAAATGAGCGCATTTATTGAAAGACTATCTGAGCGTTTAGAGAAAGAGGAAGGATGTGAACTATTTCTTTATGATTGCCCCGCTGGTTACAAAACTTTAGGAATTGGCAGAAACGTAGAAAGTAGAGGCATCACAAAGGCAGAAGCCTTAACAATGTTAGAAACAGATATAAATGTAGTTATTTCAGAATTAGATAATACTTTCCCTTGGTGGAACGATTTAAGCGAAAACAGAAAAATTGCATTGGCTGATTTAGCTTTTAATTTAGGAATGCCAAAATTGAAAGCATTTGTAAAATGTTTGAAATATTTACAAGACGGTGATTATGAAAACAGCGCAATCGAATTGCTAGATAGTAATTACGCAAAGCAAGTGAGCAACAGGGCAAAACGAAATGCAGAGTTAATTCGTGAGGGCTAAAATGGAAGGTTTTGATGCGTTAGATTTGCTAAATACAGCCATTGCCGCATTCGCGATATTGGGCGGCATGGCATATGCGATTATAAAAACAAAAATTGATGTAGAGCATTTAACTAAGAAGGTTGAAACATTATTCCAGCTTTGGAATGAAAGAAACAAAAAATGATTTACGTTTTCGTTTTGCACATGTTTAAAAAAGGACGATCTGATGGAAAAAGAAATTACCGCTAGGTATAATGAGCGTTGTGAGTGTGACTGCGATAATTGCGTTGAATGTAATTGTGATCCATCCATTTGCAAGTGCAAAGGCCACCAGCGGCCCACAGATAAAGAGTGCAACGGTTAGTGCAACGGTTGGCAATTTAGCAATTCTGCGAAACCGCAGAAAAGTGCAACGGTTGGTGCAACGGTAAAACTTAGCTAAAAAACATCAAAACTATGCAAAACTGGGCGGGAAATGGCAGAAAACCTAGCTTACAGTGGTGACCCCGACAAGATTCGAACTTGTGACCTACAGATTAGGAATCTGTTGGCCTATTCTTTTAACTTGTTGTTTTTACTGCGTAAGTTATGTGGTCGGGGGAAAAGTGCAACGGTTGGTGCAACGGTTGACGCATTTTTGTCTGTTGTAAGGCCAGACGTAAAAGTGCTTAACGCTGGTTCATAAACCGCATAATGCTTTCGATAAGTGTCAATCGAAATATTAAAATGGTCACAAATCTGGTCGCTGGTATTTTTGCCTGATCGTACAGCGTGGGTTATTGCAGTTCGTCTAAGATCGTGAGGCGTTAACTCTGGGAAGCCAGAACGTTGTGCAATCGTGGAAAATGATTGTTTCAAATCAGCAATAGGCTGGCCTTTGTTTTGTATTACATGGTCATCACTTATCTCTTTTGCTTTCCATTCCTGATACATCCCCAAAAGCAAATTAAAAATACCGCTAGGTATAATTATACGGCTTCTTGGCTTCCTTCCAAATTTGCGCTCTCCAGCAAAGTTAATTTCATTGTTGTTAAAATCAACATGACCAGCGTTTTTATTTTTGTGCCATCGTAATTGCAGTATAGCTGTTTTGCGCTGGCCTGTTTCTAAAGCAATTCTAATAAATTGATAAGTGTGCTTGCTGTTAGATTGTTCTGCTGTTTGCAAAAACAAATCTATATCTTTTTGGCTTTCTAAATAATTTTCTCTTGGCTCATGCGATTGAGATAATTTGAACCTTGGCACAGTATCAATAATTTTGCTTTCGTTTGCGGCGTAGTTAAAAGCCGCTTTAAATATACGTTGATAGCCTACCGCCAGTTTATCGTGAATTAAATCTGTGGTGATGTTTTTAATTTCCACATCTCTAAAACGCTCACGAATATACTTCGCATCCGTTAAATATTTTTTGCGGTTTTTTTGGTTTTCTGTTTTTGCAAGCACACGTTCAACGTAATTTACTATTATTTCATTAACTGTGTGCGCTTGATTGCTTTGTTGTTCTTGCTCTAACGTTTCATTAAATTCTTTTAATTTTTGCAAAGCTATTTTGTTGTCACTAGTATTCGTTCCTCTAACTCTTGTTCTTTGCGCGAGAGTATCCCACCAAACAATTTCAAATTTGTTGGTTGCTTTTCCGTTTTTTCGCCGTTTGCGAATGTATGCGCCGTCACGCCTTTTTGCCATGATAGATTAATAAATTCCTCTACTGACCAACGCCAATAACGTTTTTCTCCAAGCCAACGATGCGTTTTTATTTTGCGTGGTATCTTTGTTCCTAGTGCGACACCAAGCAACTCGCATACTTGTTCGTAGGTGATCGGGATTCTATCGTCAATCATTTTTCGCTTAACGCTTTCATAATTTGGAATAACGCATTCAATCGTTTTTGCCGATATTGTTCACTCAGGCTCACGTTTTTTTCGTTTAGGCTCACGTTTTTTTCGTTTTTCTTCTTTGAGAAAAGCATTTTGAGTCTTGTCATATAACGCTGATTTTTCTGTCATTGTGAGTGAAAAATATGGGTGCGGTTTTGTCGGGTTATCTTTTCGCCGCGCCCAAATTTCAAAAGAATCAAAACCTTTGCGGCGTGTCACCATAAAATAAGTGCCGTTATCATGGTTAATTCTGGCTTGCCGCAATTTTTGATTTTTTGACGCATCCCAGCCTTTTGAGCTATCAGTAGCTTTTTTATCAGCTACTAATTCCCATTTATGTTCGATATTTTTCAATGTGCCGCCATCACTAAAAGACCTTGAAAAACTCCCATAAATGTAAGCCCAATAATTATGCCAGCTACTATATAATCAATTGTTTTCACGAATGTTTCCCTTCTTTACTGCCGCTATTGTTTTCATATGCCACGCTAAACTTTCCAGCGTGGCTTGATCCGCATTGTTAATTTCTTTGACAAGCTCTTTCTTCAAATCAAAAAGGGATTTCGTCATCTAAATCACCGTCAATTGGGCCATCATTTAATTTTTTTAATGCTGGCGGCTGATAGCTTTCGACGGCGGCATCTGCTTTATTGCCAAGCATCGTTAATTCGCCTCTGTAGCGTTGCAAGACAACCTCTGTGCTGTACTTGTCCACGCCATCTTTATCTGCCCATTTTCGGGTTTGTAATTGCCCTTCTAGGTAGACTGTAGACCCTTTACGCAAATATTGTTCTGCAACTTTTCCCAACGCTTCATTAAAAATAACGACACGATGCCACTCTGTTTTTTCTTTACGCTCACCACTATTTTTATCTTTCCAACTTTCGCCAGTGGCTAACGACAACTGCACGATTTTGCCGCCATCGTCCATTGTGCGCACTTCTGGATCACGCCCCAAATTTCCTACCAACGTTACTTTATTTACGCTACCCGCCATTATTTTTTTCCTTTTGAAAGTTTATGTTTTTTAGTTTTATGTAAATTTTTTAACCAACTAATTTGATGAATAGATGCGTTAAGTTTTGCGGCAGTTAACAAAGCTTTATTACTTGCAACATCTAATTCGCGTGTATTTGTTGCCGCATTGATTAGTTGTGCCGCATCAAGATATTGTTCTTCTGTCATTCTGCCGCCTGCGCTTGGGGTTGATATTGTCTGTAAAGTTCTTGATATTTTTCCACAAATTGCTTTTTGTCATCGTTTGACAAACCAGCAAATTCGCTAGAACCTTTGATAGCTTCTTTATTACTTATTAATGCCTCAAGGTTTTGTGCTTGCGACAATTGGGCGCAAAGCGTGTCTAATACAGAAATAGGTTTTTGCTCTAATTGTGCTTTAACGGTTTTTGCCTGTGGCGTTGGTTTTGGCTCTTTTATGGCATCGTCTGATCTGCGCTGTGCCGCTTCTGCTTCACTATCAGTTAATGCAATTTCACTTTCAGAATAGAAAAACCCTTGTAAATTTAACGCCTCTAAAATTGCGCGATCTACGGCTCTTTTATATGCCATCATAGCGGGATAAGCATTTTTGTTATTTGCTGGGTCTGCCTCTGCGACAGAGCAATAGGTTTGCTTGTCTTTAGTTTCCACCATAACAAAACAAATGCTTTTGTTACGTTCTGCAAAAAAATCTAACTTAACACTTTCTGGCACGACTCTAATTTGTTGTAAGCCAGCGATCTGTTTTAAATATCTGTGTTTAACAATATTCATACCGCTTTGTTTATGCAACCAAGTAGCTTCACCAATTTTTACATCATCGGGTAAATATTTTTCCAGTCGTGCATCTGCACTACTTAACGGCGTGTTTCTAGCCATGCCGCACCTTCTCTTTCTTTTCCTTAAACATTATGTGACCAGCACGATTGCGTTCCATCCACAGTTCTTTACAGCCAGCCTTTTGTGCGGTTTCTGGCATAAACGCTTTTGCATTTTTCTTAACCGTTTCATGCGCCGTGTGGTCAACTTTTGTTTTAAGATATGCCTCACGAAAAACAGACCATTCTATAGCTGTGTTTGAGCCAAGGTTTTCTTCATTTGCCTCATCCCAATCAAGAAAGTCTGTTGCCGCAACTTTTTGCTTTGTTATTTCTTCTATAGTTATGTGAGGCGGCTCAATGTCATTAACAACAAAATGCACATATTGTTGTAACTCTTTGAATATTTCCATTTGCCGCAATGGTTGGGCTTCTATTTCAATTTTATCCCATTTTGAATTTCCATAAATTACAGACAATTCAGACCGCTTGACTTCAACCCCTAAACAAGAGGATGCGGCGAACATTTGCATTTGCATCTGTGGTTCATAACGTTCAATAAAACTATTGCGATTATAGCCGCCACTATAGTTATTGATGTTTGTATGCTTGCAGTCTACCAGCACAATTTCAGCGGTTGTAGGATCAGCAAAAATCCTGTCAGGATGCGTGTTTAAAAAAGGATGGTCACGGTGCTGAAACTCAATTTCTGGCTTGTCTCTCCAGATTTTTTTCCACTGCGTCATGTCAGCAAATTCAATGCCTGTCTGTTTTTCATACCATTGAGCGTTAAAGTCTTCTGTATATGAACCCAACTGCACTGCCAGTTTATTTGACAAATCCTCTGGCTGTTGACGGCCAGTATCAATTAACCATTCTTGATACATTCCATTGTCTTTGTGGTAATGTATCGCCGCATATTTTGTCGCGCCTACGGTAAAATTTTTAGGCGTTTCAATGCGCTTAAATGGGCCAAGCATTACAGATACCCTTTAAGCTGTAGGTATCGTGTGGACTCTTGCACCATGCCAATTTGTTTTAACTCATTAGCTGTGTCTTGAATTGCTATTTCAAGCATATCTTTTTCTTGCTGAATTTCTAGCAATTGGTCTTTTGACGCACCTTCTAAAAATGCGTCCTTTACCTTTTCTTCTGCTGATTTTTCCATAAAAAGACTCCAAAAATTGAATACAATATTTAGAATCTATATTACTTCAAGTAATTTAACAAACAAAAAATTAATTGCAGTTTAAGATTTTTCTTTCAAAAAAAGGTCGATTTCTTGTTCTATGATTGCTAACCGTTCTAATGTCCAATTATCAAGAGCGTCATTTTTGAGGTCAGCTATAGCGTTTTTGAGGTTTTCAGACATTTCGTATCTCCTATCGAATCATAATTTACGATAAGAAATAAAAAAATACATATCTAAGTTTGGTAGCAATATTTGATAGGAGTTTATTTACGGTCTTGCTTTTTTAAATCAACGCAATAGTCCACAATATCCATTGTGTGGCCTAAGTCGTAAAGCCAGCGATCTCTTTCCTCGTTCCAATGCCGTTCATTATTAACGATTTTTTGCGACAGTAAATTTGCTCCATCGACAACTGATTTGATACAGAAAACCATTCTTGCATTTACACGGCAGTAATAACGTCGTTTGATATTACCTTTTGACGGCGTGAAAGAATTTAGCGGCGCATTTAAATTTTCGTCAGCTTCAGCATTATAGGTGTGTTGTTTCAACAACCCTCTTAAATGGGTTTTCCCCGATTGTTGCACACTTCCAATTAATGACATCTGATCAATCAATTGAGTTTGTGACGGTAATGTATTTTCATTTTCTGTTTCTTGGGAAAGATAAGTTTTAAACAAAATCTGTGCGGCTATTGCTCCCCAAGTCAGCCCAACCGCAAACCAACTATCAATTTCGCGCTGGTCATAAATATTTTCGGCCCTGCCTAATAGCCAGTTTGAGCGATGCCGCCGAACAGATTCTGATGGAATTAAATTACCGCTAACTATTTCACCTTCAGAATTTAAAAATTCATTTGTCGTAAAATAATTGCTTTCCCACGGACATGACGAAATTGGAAAAGCATAAGTATCATCAACAATTTTGGTAGCCATTTCCCATTTGGCTTTTACCCTAGGCTCCAACCGCGACAAATCTGTACGATGTTGCGTGTAATACTCTTGAAGTATGCGTGAGTTACTTGTGCGGTCGTTGCTCAATCAAACCAAGGCGAACCGTCAAGCATTGCTTTTGATGCGCTTGATAGCCCCTCTCTGTTGCCAGTTAAGAGAAAGTCAGTAGTGACGTTAAACAATTTAGAAAAAGCTAACAGCTTCCTACCGTCACAACCCTTGTGGCCTTTTTCAATGCTTGAAATATGGTTTGGGACAACCGAAACTTCGCTGGCTATTTCCATCTGTTGTAGGCCGTGAGTTTCACGCAACCGCTTTAGCGTAATGCCCACCTTTTTGTTAAGGGCCGCAACTTCTTCTGAAATTTGGTTTTTTGTCAACATAGATTCTATGTAAATTACTTTTTGTAATCTGTCTAGGAAAAAAACTCTTGGCAAAACACACTTATTGTAATAAAGATTCTTTATGACAATTCAACACAACAATAGCAATCTTTGCCTAGCATCTAAAATTATAGCTACGTTAGGCGGTGTCACAAACTTATCGCAAAAAGTTGGGGTAAGCCAATCCGCTGTTAGCCATTGGTTAAATCGTGGCATCCCTAAAAATTACCTGATGAGGAATAAGCTAGAAGCCTTGTTGATGGCTGAAGACCAGATCAATCCTATTGAGTTAATTAAGGAATTGCGCGATGGCTAAAAGCAAAGCGGCGCGGCTTGGCTATGCCGATGAGATGAAAGTGCGTGACCAGCTAATTAAATTTGGCATAGATGCGGTGCGTGTTGACAGAAGGTTGGGGCAACTAGGCGCAGACCAATCTTGTGATTTGCTTTTAAAATATCCGAATGGGCAACAGAAGCCATTAGAGCAAAAGCGAGTCAAAGGCGGTTTTAAGACTATCCGTAAATGGCTAGACGGTGCGCCAGAGGGTGCGTTGTTGACGGTGACAGAGCCAAACAAGCCGACACTTGTTATTTCCACAATACAGACACATGGCGAGGTGGTGAAATAATGTTTATCCAGATACGAAGCCTTGAATTGCCATCATCTGAAAAATTAACGCTTTTTGTTTTAGCAACACACCTACCTAACATTTTCCCTTCTACAACATTAATTGCAAATGAAACAGGTTTGAGCCGTAGAACCGTCCAAACATCATTAAATAATTTGAAGCAAAAAAAGATCATATCATGGGAAAAAACGAACGGCGCAAATAGATATAAAATACTAATTGAAAATGATTCCGTTGTGCAACCATTGCACAACCATTGGGCAACCACTGCACAACCGTTGGGAAATGATTGCACAACCGTTGAGCAACCATTGCACACTAAGATACAAAGTAAAAAACAAAGTAAAAAACAAATTAAGAAAGAAGAAAATTTTAGTAAGGAATTTGATCTTTTTTGGGATGCTTACCCAAAAGTCAGGTCATCGAAAAAATCAGATGTATCAAGATTAATAGAAAGAGCATTAAAAAACGGAACCTCTATAGAAAAAATATTAAGTGATTTAGAGCAATTTTTAGAAACAGTGGATAAGCCTAAATACACTCCAAAGCATACCAGTTGGTTGAATACGATGATAAATGATGGTCAATGGAATGAGGAATTTTACAAAGGTAAAATTGCTAGGCGAGTTAGTGCTATTGAAAAGCTTAAGGAATATTGGGAAAAGCGGAAATTTGGCAGAAAAGAAGTTTATGAAACAGAGTCAGCTTTAGAAATTGAAAGGCAACGTATCGAAACAGCTTGGAAAGAAGCAACAGACGAACAGAAAAAAGAATTACGACAATTAGCCCCAGAGGGCGTAACGCTCCCAAAGTTTGAATCGACAGTTGTGCATTTTAAGACGCAACCAACGATGAGGGCTGTTCAATGAGGGTAAACGTTTTTCCACGGCACGATAACGAACCGCCACGCCTACAAATTTTTGAGCAAAATGATCCAATTGCAAAAGTTGATTATGAATTAACAAACGACAAACTCACAATGCTTATTAAAAAATTAGTTGATCAACTTCCTGACCACACACCAAAAAGCGCAAATGTTTATAAAACAGAAGAAAAATTAAAACAATTGGTGGTAGATGAATTTGATTTGCAAAGCGGCGATTTGTGGAAACGTACAAAAAATCGAAACATCGTACGACCAAGACAAGTTTTAATGTACCTACTTAAAAAACATTGCAAATACAGTTCGTCAGAAATAGCAAAAACAATAGGGTTGCAAAGAACCAACGTTATTTATGCAGTTAACCAAGTTGAAAATTTATTGACGTATGGTGACAGAATTTCTGAACACATAACGGTAATTGAAGAAAATTTACAAAACTGGCAAATGTTTAAGGCGGTTGCATGAGGTTACCTCACGGGTACGCATTTTCCAGTTACCCCAGATTTCAAGACGATCATTATCCGACTATTGATACTAGGTGCATACTTGCGTTGCGGGGCACTTGGATACTTGAAACGCCAGCAATCGACGTATGCCACGGCAAAGAACCCACGCCATTACTGCCAGCAACTAATGGTGATTTAAACGATGTTTTCCAACATCCACAAAAATGGAAAACAATTATAACAAACCCACCTTACAAAAGGCCGTTGGTAGATAACATTCTTGATGAGTGCCACAAGCATTTAGATGAGGGTAGAGTTAATATGTTGTGCATCTTAATGCGAACAGCCTTTGACCATGCCAAGACACGCCAGCACCTGTTTAAAAGCCCTCACTATGCAGGGCAAACTAAAATGCTGTTTAGGCCCATTTGGATCGATGGCGAAATAAAAGCCCAACCTATCCACAATTACGTTTGGCATGTTTTCAGAAGAGGTCATAACGGCGAACCTGTTGTTCGTTATTGGGAGCCGCATGAAAAAAAATAAAAAACAATTGTTAGATTTGCCAGATGTGCGTGAACCCTTGGAACGTAGCCAGCATAGCCCAGTTGACGAAATAGATTTCAAACCCAAAGGCGGCAAAGCGGTTCAACGGGTGCGGCGAGTTAGATATGAGCATCCGTTAGATGTAATCTGGCATCGCGCACAGATTACAGACAAAGCCCATGAGGCGGGTATGCGTTTTAGGTCATTGTATGAGCGTTGCACTTTTAAAAGCCGTGTGACGGCAAGATACGGAGCTACAGTAGGCGTTGGCGGCGGCTTTGATGAGGAAATCATTGCAAGGCAAGAAATAAACAACGTTTTAAAAAATTTAACAAGGCGGCAAGCGGCGGTAATTATTGGCGTGTGTGGCCATGCCGAATTTCCAACAGTATGGGCAAGGCGCAAAAATTGGACTCCGATGGCTGATAGCGCACAAGTGATGTTGCGGCAAGCGTTAGAAGAGGCTGTGCGTGTCTGGAAATTATAACCACAAAAGAACAATGGAAAATGAGCAAGATGCTGTTAATGAGATGGCAATTGCAAAAACGTTAGCCGCCAAATGGCACTGCCAAATGGAAAAAAACGCTAAATTTTCAACATTTGATTATGTGGCGATGCGCGAAAAAATAATTGTCGCTTTTATAGAAATGCGTTGTCGATCTCACAAAATAAACGTTTACCCAGACGTTTATATAAACTTAAAAAAATTATTGGAAGCGCATTTAATTGAAAGCGCAACAGACACAAAATGTTTTTTTGTAGTTCAATTTGCGGATTGTTTAGCATATTGCCGTTTAAATAAAAAATTACAAATTACCAAGAGTTCGCCCAAATGGAACACTAGGATAGCAAAAGCTGGGTACAAAGACACAGAAGAGGTTGCGCTTATCCCTATTTCTCAATTCCAAAAAATACATTGCGTTGGGCCTCGCTCATTATCTCAAGTAAATCAACGATAGCTAAATATCTACCGTTGCCGCGATAAAATGCTTTTTGAAAACTACTTGTTGTCACGCCTAATCTTTCAGCTAATTTTTTTTGTTTAATTTTCATATTAGCTAAACGTCTAGTTGCGCCAGCATTTGTCATTTGCTTTTTTTAATTTTTCCATAAAAAAATTGTAGCTTTTGTTTTTGAAGCCAGTAAAAACTTTCATCAGCTTTGTACCATTCATACATTTCCTCTGACCATTCTGACTCAGATAAAAAACGTTCTTTGTCTTCAAAAAAACCAGTTTTAAGTTCTTCTCTTAAAATACTTATCATCCCATAAAGTGCGCCGCCAAAGCTACACAACACATTAGATTTTGATGATTGCCAAAACAATGTAAGAGGTGCGTAAAAAATAAAACGCCAACCGCTTTCACTGTTGGAAGAATGAAGCGTAACGCCGTTGTCCTCGCAGATTTTACGCAACCGTATAATAGTCTTTGGCTCTTTATCACTCATTTCAATTTCTCCAAATTAGTTATGCCCATTGCCCTGATTTGCAAAGGGACAAATCCCTATAAGTATCGTTAATAGGGGAATGTCCTTTTATAATTGCATTGCACAGAAACAGCAATAGTGATGTTTTTAAGGCTTGATTAATTACTTCTAGTAATATAGACTCCAATCAGTAATTAATTTTTGGAGAAATTAAAAATGACTATTAACAAGATTTTAACTGAAAGCATTTATTCTGATGACATTAAATATTGGCGCAAAAGAGTAATTCAAAATCCATCTTTGTTACAAGAGGCAGTTGAGTGTGGGATGACTGTGCAAGACATGGAAGAATATTCTCAAAACATTAAAGATTATGATGATTGGGCGGCAGTTAAATATGGCAACGGAGCCTTTAGATGAAGCGGCTAATAGAGGATGTAATTGGTGGGCTACTTGTACTGGTAGCCCTGCCTGTTCTGGTTTATTTCGTTGGTGTTGCGGTGGGGATAAACTGAGATGCGAAAATATTGTTTATCAGATGTGCGTGTCGCCGCGCATGAAGAAACGACCCTGCAAGACGTTGTAGATAACGCATTAGAATTGCGAAAAACAATCAAAGAAGCGCACAATAGCTCAACTTGCATCGACACAAAAAACTGGTTAATTGCAATTGATGACGATTTAGTGAATACAATTCAGCAAGGCAAAGAAATTGTTGAGGACAAAACTGATCGTTTAAATGTGATGATTGAAGACAATTATTATTGATGGAGAAACTAAGGTGTCCCAAATGTCCCCGCACTAGGGAATGGGACAGTGGGACACTGCCCACGAACGTAAGCGAACGTCTACGCACAACATATAGCATAATTAAGGGTTGACGGAAAAAAGTCATACTGTATGTTGTTCTCACGATTAAACTTGCGCCCTGCGGCCAATTTCTCCAAAAATTGAAAGTCTTAACTTTTTAGCCGCTGGCGCGAGTTGATCGACCATTCCTACTCCCTAAACTAAACGGCTGGCCTTCGCGCTGGCCGTTTGCTTTTTGAAGGCGTTTTATGGACGACAAAAATAAAATGCCAGAAATTGGAGCAGGATCAGTCGCAATTTACGAACGAAAAGACGGCACATTTCTTGTAGTCGAATTAACAAGATTTGACGTTGATGAGCAAGATCAAGCAGAGAAATACGCCGCGCTTTTGGCTGGTCAGGACATCTTTGAATGGCATAACGGCACACTCCATTAATGAAAAACAATCAAATTGAAATCAAAAGGTGACATATGCCTAGAGGTGGCCCAAGGCCAAACAGCGGCAGAAAAGCTGGTACAAAAAACATCAAAACAAAAGTGATTGCAGAGCGTTGCGCTGAAGAAGGCATAACGCCGTTAGAGTATATGCTTAACGTTATGCGTGATCCAACACAGGAGTTTGATACTCGCATGGATGCGGCGAAATCTTGCGCTCCATATATGCACCCTAAACTTGCATCAGTTGAACAGAAAATTGAAGCAGAGGTAAACGGAACAATCTATGAATGGCTCACAGGAACAATGGCAGACATTGGGCAAAGCGTGGCAGACGAATCCAGCGATGTTCGTAGAACAGGCACTGGGAGCAACGCCAGAGATATGGCAACAGGAAGCACTGCAAAGTCTATGCACTAATGACCGCATAGCCGTTAGATCAGGCCACGGCGTAGGAAAGTCAGCATTTAGTGCTTGGGTGATCCTCTGGTGGATGTATACCAAATCGCCAGCAAAGGTTGCTGTGACGGCTCCTACAAGCCACCAACTGCAAGATATATTGTGGTCAGAACTTGCGACATGGCACAGGAAAATGCCTAAAGAGTTGCAAGAGTTATTTGAACTAACTGCAACACGATTTTATCTAAAGGCCCAGCCTGATACATCTTTCAGCGTTCCAAGGGTAAGCCGTCCAGAGAAGCCAGAAGCGTTTCAAGGCTTCCACAGTGATAATATGTTGTTCATCATTGATGAAGCATCTGGGGTTGATGACGTTATCTTTGAAACAGGGCAAGGCGCAATGTCGACCAAGGGCGCAAAGACGCTGATGGTTGGCAACCCTACCAGAACATCAGGCTATTTTTACGATGCGTTTAACAGCCATAGATCAAAGTGGTGGACAAAGCGTGTCAGTTGCGAAGACAGCACCAGAGTTGATCCAGCTTTTATAGATGAAATGGCATTTAAGTATGGCGTTGACAGTGCCATCTACGCTGTGCGTGTGCTTGGTGACTTCCCAGAGCAATCTGATGACGCAATCATTTCTTTATCGCTTTGTGAAGCGGCAATAAGGCGTGACGTTGATGTATTAGAAGGGCAACCAACATGGGGCGTTGACGTTGCCCGATTTGGCGATGATGCAACTGCATTAGCAAAGCGCAAACGAAACACATTGCTAGAGCCTGT
>JGI24004J15324_10000168_pt1 | contig 25501 bp, 36 predicted proteins | sample LinPmetageLP32_FD_15324 | JGI IMG/M metagenome (IMG submission 15324)
TACCATCAAGTCCATAATCTTCAACAAAAGTTATGTCCACTTTTAAATGGTGTGGTTTTAAAAGTTTATTAATAACCTCAACACCATACTCTAAACCATTAGATTTATAGCTGTCGTTAAATACTATTTTCATATCAATGTCCTCTCTGTGGTTGTAAGTCATCATCTTCTTTTAGTACAGCAAAGTCTACTGTGTATATCCACGTTGCACTATCCTCTTGTACTCCATGTATACTTCTATGTTCTACTACAGGGCAAGTGTCAAGCCAATCCATAAATGTTTTCTGTACATCTTCCATTAGCTATTCTCCTCTTTTAAAAAATTCTTGTAAAATTCTCAAATCTTTGTAATTATGGTCTTTTAATTTAAATATTGGAATTTCATCAGCACACTCTACTTCATGATACTCTTGATAATGTCTTTGCTCATCATAAATCCAGTTGTCATGCAACATACCAAAATGTTTTTTAGCTAATTTATAATCTTTACTAATCATTTGCATTCTTTTCTTGCCATGTATCTATGATATCTTGTTTAAATTGTTCTAGTGTATATTCTCCATTAGCTATTTCTACTAACAGTTCTCTCACACTATCATCACCTAACCAATAATCTACCATTTCCCATGTTACTTTACTCATTTTGCATTCTCCTTTGTTAAACATTCTGTACAGCAATCCACATCTACTATGTTATCCCATGCAAAATGATAATCATCAGTAGTAATTTCTTCTGTATTAAAAACTTCATTACACACATGACATTGTATTGTTTCTTCTTCTGTAATATTAATTATGTACTGACTCATTTTGCATTCTCCTCTTCTTCTACATCTACAAACCACTCTTCCATAGCATTAGCTACATACTTAGGCATCTCATGATTAAGTAGCACTTCTTTAGGGTTGTCCGACCATTCTACTGATATTTTAAAACTTACTATATGTCTAGGCACTGTCGGTATGGTGTTTATATCTCTACTCATTGTCATACTTCTCCCCTTCACTATAGGATTGATTGTCTAGGTCTTCCACTTCACTCTTCTTATATTCAGTTTCTGATATACCTACAAATGTTTTTTTATAGAATGATGCTTCTGTAGAAGGTGCATCTCCTGTATAGACAGTTCCTTGTTGAATCTCCTCTACTTTCATGTCTTTTACTGTAAAATCTAAATCTTCTAACCAATTTACTATTTCACTATGGATATGTTCAGGGTCGTAAAAAGTTTCCTCTTCTGGATTTTCACTTCTGCTTATATCTCTTGAAAGATTAAAATTAATATTAAATGTTTTATGCATCATGCCTTCCTCTTCTGTTCGGTTATATGTACAGAACCATTCTTTATATTAACGTCTATTCTTTTTCCTTTACCTAAGTAATAGCCAATTCTTTTGTTCATCTTAATCATATCCTGTTCAGTTTGTACAGCAATGACTTCATGTATTTTAGTTTTTTTCATTTTGTGCCTCCCAATTTTCTATCCAGAATAGTAGATGTTTACTATCTTCCTGTATATCTAAACTCCCAGAATTTTTATTATCATTTAAATACTGTTTTATTTTTTCTAAAATTTTATTCTTTTTCATAGTGTTCTCCTTTTCTACAATAACCCTTTCACAGTTATAAAACATTGTCAACCCCTACACAAAAAAAAAGAGCAATCTAATTAAAGACTACTCTTTTACTCGTACCTATTTTACTAGGCACTACCTCCTATACAGCAACAGTCATAATAACACTGCTTGTATCTTCATTCCAATTACGGACTGACAAATTACCACAGCTTATTTCCACAAGTCTCTGTACAGGAATATTTCTATACCCTTTACTCTTTAAATCAAAAACAGTAATATTGACATTAGTAGCATCATTATAATCTTTTCCTCCCTTTAAATGTTTCTTTACACCAAGACGACAATTCATAGTACGGAACTCTCCATCTTTCTTGACAAATTTTGCAGTGAATATTCTTCCCTGTATACAAGAAGGTAAAACTTCTGACAATTCTTCCTTTTTTATAATGAGATATTTATTCATCATTCTTCTCTTTATATACATTAGGATTATCTGCTCTGACTAAGTCCATGTACCAAGCCTTTATAATACTTCCTTTGTCCTCTCCATAGTCTACTTTATGCTGTTGATGTTTTAGATTAGACTCTTCCACTACAGCATCATAAGCCTTATCTAATTTGGTAATATCAGAATAAGTAATGTGTTCTACTCCACTATCATTAATCTCTGATACAAGACTCTTCACTCGGTTGACAAGTGTTAGCTGTACATCTGTTATTGTAGGCACTTCTATCTTTTTTCTTTTGGCCATGTCTTCTTTCTCCTTTATTGCTATTTCGGTTTCTAACCAACTAATAAATTTATTGTCTGACATTTTTTCTCCCTTGTCAATTTAATAATTATTTATTTGTATAGCAACAAAAAATACTTGTCAAATTAATTATGTAGCTTCACCCCACACTTCGTATTTAGCAATGTCTTCATCTGTTAACATATCTTGATTAATACAAAGCCTACTAATACTTCTGATAGCTATTCGTGGGTGCAATCTTTTTTCTTGCTCTGACATTTTTTCAAGAGTAACTATGCATTCATCATGTACCATAGGAGTTAAGTTTATGTATTTTTCCATATCATCTACAGTGTTACAAGTTTTTAAACAGTAACCAATAATAGCATAATAAAATATTTCCATTTAAAACATCTCCATTTGCTCATCATCATCATGCTGACAAACCTCTAAAATTTGCTGACAAATCATTTTTTGGTCAGAACGTCTAGTTAAATCCATATTGTGGACACCTATTGACAAAACTATGTTGTCATCCTCATCAATAACTTTGACATAATATTTCATTCGTTCTCCCCCTGACAAATTTCTATCTTCTCTCCATGTGCTGTTATCTCTGCTAACCATACAGAAAATTCTGCATTAGCATAGGCTTCTGCTTCTAAAGTGCTGACAACTGTTTCTGGTGGCCATGGAAAAGTTGGACAATCACTTATCCTTGTTAGACTTCCTACGCAACCTACCAATAACAGACTTGACATCCCTACTACGAGAATTGATTTTTTCATATTCTTTAAGTAATTTATTTGATTCTTCAAGATTTTTACTCCTTTCGGCTTTTTTGCCACTATCTCTAATAAATAAAAACAGAAATCCATTCTTGACAATTCCTGTAATTATACCTGATAAAAAACTAAACATAATACATCTCCCTAGTGTAGTATTCTTTTGATATCTTCTTGGCTATCATCTACATCAAATACTATTCTCTGCATAATCATAGTTAACATGTGAGTATATCCAAGTCTGGGGTCTACAAAAGTTCTATTACAAAGTTCAAAACATAGATAGGATAGAATGGAAATTTGTTCATGTACAGGTATGCCCTTAATGTTGTAAGCACTAATGACTTCTATTAATTTATCTTCAAACTCATCTTGTAAATCATCCATAGTTTTATTATACAGCCACATAGAATCTTGTCAAGTAAAAAATAAAAGTTGACAGGACTATTTTCACTTGTATAATAGTTAATATTATTAACTTAAAAGGAAAAACATTGATAAAAAAACATGTAAATAAAAATCGTTCGTTTGATAGGTTATCATATATTATGTATGACAAAAAAGCTAAAGAGGCTATGATACATTATTTAAAAGAACATAATTATAAAGATATCGTTAGTATAGAGAACTATAACTTTGATGTATCTGCAAAGAAAGAAATTATAAGTAACTTTGATAAACCTAATATTAGTGAAGATAAAGAACATTTCTTTGAAGTTGAAGTAAAGACACAATGGAAAGGTACATGGAATCCATCATGGAAAGAAATAAGAATACCTGAAAGAAAACAAAGGTTAATAAACATATGGAGAGAAAAATACCCTAACCATGATTTTAAATTTGTAGTATTTGACTATGATTTAAAAAAGGCTTGGTTTATTAATGCTGATGATGTAGAGAAATCACCCATTGGTACTATACAGAACAGTAGGTTTACCAGTGCACCTCATCTTACCGAACCTTTTTTTCATATACCCTTAGACAAAGCAAAGCTTGTACATATAATCGAGAGTAAAGATGGTTGACATCAAAGATTACATTGAAGCAATGGCTGTACCAGAAGGTGTATCTCATAGAAGCAATTGCCCTGTATGTGGCCATAACAATTCTTTTTCTGTTAGCAACGAGCATAATGTACTTCTGTATAATTGTTTCTATGCTAGTTGTAACATCAGTGGAAAAGTGCAAGGCATGGTACACAGGTCGGGACAAAGTAGAAAACAAGAGATAGGATTTAGCTTAGAGACAGCAACGTGGGTTCCTGTAGAGAGGAGCCCTTTGTCTATGGATTACATTCGTGATAATAACATATTCCATGCTTATCAGAATAGGTTCTGTAATATACAGTACGATGTCAAAGAGGATAGGTGTGTATTTTCTATATACAAAGAAAGCACCATTGTTGATGCTGTAGGCCGTAGCTTAAAAAATAGAAAACCTAAGTGGAAACGATATGCATCTTCTAAATTACCATTTATTACTAAGAACAAAAGTGATGTGGCTGTAATTGTAGAGGATTGTGCTTCTGCCTGTGCAGTAACAATAGCAGGACATGCAGGAGTTGCTCTTATGGGAACAAACCTTCTGCAGGAACATATTCCAGAGATAGTAAACAACTTTAAATTGGCTGTGGTAGCCCTTGACAAGGATGCTACTAAAAAAGCTATTGACATTGCTAAAGAACTTAGTGTACATATGCAAACGAACATTAAGTTTTTAGACAATGATATTAAAACTTGGTCAAAGGAGAAAATATTAACTGAGTTAACGTAGAACACTTTTTAGTGTAGTGGGGTAGAAAATGACGATAGAGAAACAGATATTAGCACAATGTCTCAACAATACCTTTTACAAAAAGGCCAGTGATGTTGTAGGCAAAGAAATGTTTGCCAATGGTGTAGGTACAGTGTTTGACACTATTTGCTTTGCACATGACAAATATGGTGAAGACCTGACAACAGAAATGTTGTTACAACTACATAGGGATAGATTTCCATCTATGCCTGATTCTTCTAGAGAGTCTATTGAACTTGTCATAAAAGATTTGACAAATCATGTACAGGATAACCCTGAGATGATGCAAGATCTTATTGTAAATTTCTGGAGAAGAGATAGAGCACAGAAGATTGGTTCTAAAGCTACTGACATTTGGTTGGGTAATGAAGGTGATTATGAAGGGCTTAGAGTTCTTATAGATCAACTTCTTAACAAACAGCCAGAGGACAGTACAAATTACAGCCGAGTAGAAGATAATATTGCTGACTATTTAGAAACACATGAAAAAGGCTTTGAGTTTCACTTTGAGTTGCCCTCTCTACAGGACAGAGTTGGTGGTGTAGGTAGGGGCAATCTTGGAATTATCTTTGCTAGACCTGAGACAGGTAAGACAACTTTCTGTTCTTACTTAGTAGCCGAATATTTAAAACAAGGATTCAAAGTTGCATATTTTGCAAATGAGGAACCGGGCCGTCTGGTCAAGGGAAGAGTTTTCTGTGCTTATTTAGGTAAGAGTGTCAATGAGTTAAAAGATAATATTGAGACTTACAATGATATATACACTAACCATATAAAAGACAATTTATTTATGCTTGAAGGTAGAGAGATTTCTATTCGTGAGATAGACAAGTTTATAGAGATAAATAAACCTGACATAGTTTTTGTAGACCAGTTAGATAAAGTTCAAGTTGGTGGAACATATTCAAGAGTAGATGAAAAGTTGAGAGCAGTATATGAAAGTTCAAGAGCTGTAGCAAAAAGACATGACTGTATGGTTTGGGCTGTATCACAAGCATCTTATGATGCACATAATAGACAGGAGATAGATTTTAGTATGTTAGAGAATAGTAAGACAGGAAAGGCAGCCGAAGCTGATATTATTATAGGAATAGGTAAAAACTTTGGAGATGAGGAGGATTATATTCGTCATCTATGTGTGTCTAAAAATAAGTTATCTGGTTGGCATGGTACGATTACTTGCCGAATAGATATACAGAAAGCTAGGTATCTACCATGAAAATAACTTGGTTGGATATAGAAACAACATACAAAGTAAATGAAGATAAGAAAACAGATGCTGATCCTTATACAGGAAACATGATGGTGTCTGTTGGCTATACAGACGGACAGGAACATACCTATTTATGTTTCTACCATAAAGAACAAGACCCTACACCAAATGCTAGAAATATTCTACAGAGTGCTTTAGACGATACGGAGCTGTTAGTAGGCCATAACATCAAGTTTGATTTGAAATGGCTACGAGCTTGTGGGTTTACCTATACAGGCAAGGTTCATGATACTATGATTGCCGAGTATATATTGAATGGGGGAGAGAAGGTTCCACTATCTTTAGCTAAGTGTTGTGAACGGTATGCACTGTCTCCTAAGAAATCTGGTTTAATCGAAGAATATATGAAAAAAAATGTGTCGTTTGAGAGCATACCTTGGGATGTAGTCAAAGAATATGGTGAAGCTGATGTACAGGTAACAAAAGAATTGTATGATGCTCAGATCAGCAACATGCCTGACTCTCTTAAAGCTACAAATGAATTGATGAATGAGTTCTGTGATGTACTGTGTGATGTAGAGAACAGTGGTTTACAAATTAGTTATGAAAATCTATCAGAGATTAAGACTACCTATACAAAAGAAGTAAAAGATTTAGAGAGGTATTTAAACATAGAAGTTAAAAGTTTGATGGGAGATACTCCTGTTAACCTAGATAGTCCAGAGGATAGATCAAAGATTATATTTTCAAGGGCTGTGCTGAACAAAAAGCAGTGGGCTAGTCATTTTAATTTAGGTTATGAAGTCAGAGGCAATGCTAGAAAGAAAAAAAGATTACCTACCATGAGTACACAAGTTTTTCAACAGGGTTTGGTTAGGTTAACAAAACCTTTATTTAAAACTATTATGCAAAGGTGTTCGTCTTGTAATGGTATGGGATATAAACTTGCTTTAAAAAGAGATGGCACTGTAGGTAAACAAAAACGTATCTGCAAATCCTGTGATAAAAAAGGTGTTATCTACAGACCTACTAGAGACTTTGCCGGACTAGGCATGAATCCTAGAGGACCAATTGATCTTACTGTACATGGTTTTAAAACAGACAGGCCTACTCTAGATGGTTTAGTAGTTGCTTCAAGACCAGAACAAAAGACCTTTATGGAAAGCTACATAAGATACAATGCAATTAAAACCTATCTCAAAACTTTTATTGAAGGTATAGAGAAAGGTTTAGATGATAGAAGTAGAATCCACCCACATTATATGCAATGTGTTACCTCTACAGGAAGGCTGTCTTCAAGGAATCCTAACTTCCAGAACATGCCTAGAGGAGGTACTTTCCCTGTACGTAAGGTAGTTGTGAGTAGATGGGAAGGTGGACACATACTTGAAGGAGATTATGCTCAGTTAGAATTTAGAGTTGCCGGTTTTCTAGCTAAGGATGATAAGGTGTACGAAGATGTCAGAAATGATGTTGATGTACATTCTTTTACAGCTTCTGTACTAGGAGTATCTAGACAAGAAGCAAAGGCTGATACTTTTAAGCCTCTATATGGAGGTTTCTTAGGTACACCAAAACAGATGCAATACTACCGAGCTTTTAAAGAAAAGTACAAACAGATTGCACAGTGGCATGAGACTTTACAGAATGATGCTATCTCTTTCAATCGTATTGTGCTTCCATCTGGTAGGTACTACAACTTTAAAAATGTGTTTAGGATGAGGTATGGAGGAGTTTCTAATGCTACAGCAATTAAAAATTATCCTGTACAAGGGTTTGCTACTGCTGACCTTCTTCCTATTGCATTAATTAAATTAAAAAAGTTGTTGACAGATAGAAGAATGCAAAGTATGATCTGTAATACGGTTCACGATTCCATTGTAATAGACGTGCATCCAGACGAGCAGGACTTAGCTGTAGAGACAATGAAAGAAGCAATGTTGTCTTTGCCTGAAGAGTGTAAGAAAAGATACAATGTAGATTATGATATGCCGATAGGAATCGAGATTAAAATAGGCAATAACTGGTTAGACATGAAGGAGATATATAAATCATGAGTGAAATAACCACAATGAACACTTCTCTACCGGAGAACTTAGATAAGCTCTCTACAGAGGATATGATGAGACTAACGGGTCAATTGGATCATAACACTACCAAAGCAACTATTAGTAGACTGGCAATCAACCATGCTACTGAAGATTTCGATGGTAATGCTCTTCCAAGAGGCCATTTTAGTCTGACTACCCCCCCGGAAGGGCCTGTATATGGACAGAAAGCCACCATACGTGTTTTTATGCGTACTTATTCCTACTTTGTTTGGGATAATGAAGCCGGTGCTTTTTCTTGCCAAACTGTACAGGCTCCTTCTTTCAGTAACGACTTCTATGATACTGAAGGAGGATTAAAGTGTGGTAAGTTAGATTATAACACTATGGAAGCATTACCAAAAGATAGTCCAGAGTGGGCTGTACAGAAGAGCATAAAGTGTAGCCAAAACCTTTATGGTCTAGTGTCTTTTGACAGTGCTGTNAACAGAGATGGCAGTAANGCTGTTGTCAAAGACGTTCCTTTTATATGGTATGCAAAAGGAGCAAACTTCTCACCGGTAGCAGACTGTCTAAAAGGTTTAAATAGACAGAAGCAACCGATGTGGCTAATGAACATTGGNTTAAATTCTGTTAAGAAGCAGAAGGGTGGAAACATATATTTCCATGCAGAGNTAACACCTCAAAAACCAGTGGCATGGGCAGAAAAAGATGATGCTACAATGAGAGGATTTATGGAGTCTGTCAAAGGGTATAATGAGAGTATTATGAAAACATATCATTCTGCCGGTAAAGACAAGATACAGTTTGACTCCGTAGTTAATGAATAACCTTATACTTCATAAGGTACAGGGATTTCTAGATCGTGTTTCAAGAGAAGGAGCCGATCTAGATCCCAANCTTGTACAAGANTTTACAGAAGCCTGTACTAAATCTGTAGTACGTCAGTTCTCTAATAAAAGAGGGGATTGGAGGCCTCGTATGTCCTCNCTAGGNAGACCTTTATGTCAACAAAAAATGGAAAGAGATGGAGCAGAAAAGAACTTTGAGTATAACTCTTTAGTTCGTTTTATGTTTGGGGATCTTGTTGAGGCTATTGCCATTTTGGTAATGAAATCGGCAGGTATAGATATAGAAGCAGAGCAAGAATCTGTAAAGTTACAGCTTGGTAAGAACTCTGTTTCTGGTACATTAGATGTAGAGATAGATGGCAAAGTGTGGGACATTAAATCTGCAAGCCCTTATGCTTTTGAACAGAAGTTTGGAGACATGGGTGGCTATAAGAAAATAAAACAAGACGATGTCTTTGGGTATATATCTCAAGGATACCTATACAGCAAGTCTAGAGATAAAGATTTTGGTGGGTGGATTGTTATTAACAAAGCAAGTGGTGAGTGGGTGGTATGTGAAGCTCCGGAGCTACAAGAGGAAGATAAGAAAGAAGCTCTTGCTCTAGCAGAGAAGAATTTAAAAGCTTTGTTAAATGGAGAAAAGTTTAAAAGATGCTTTACTGATGTAGAGGAAACATATAAAGATAAAGATAAGAATGTTAAAAAGACAGGCAATAGAGTGCTGTCAAGTATTTGTGGATTTTGTGACTTTAAAAGAACGTGTTGGCCTGATGCTATTATGCATAAAAAAGTAGGCTCTACAGCTCGTTTTCCAAAATCTGTCTGGTACAGCAAACTTAAAAAAAGGGAGATATAATGCCTATCTATTTTCAAACTGATGTTAGCTTTTCAGATATTTATATGAATGATAATGTCTGGTATGCTTATCCTGATTCTGAAGATAGAAAAGGAGGCACAAATATTATAAGAGAGTTGAGGAATAACTTTTCTGCTATACCTATTCGGTCTTGTAAAAGTTTCTATGAAGGAGGCCTTTGGGATGATTTTGATTATGATAAAAAGACAGCTCTTATCTCTATTGATTTACAGAAAATACAAAAGATTTTAAATAAAGGAGCACTTGTGTGCTTCTACATGGCAGAGTGGACAGAACAATTAGAGAAATTAAAAAAGAACTCTCCTAAAATATTTGAGTTTGCTGTAGAGCAGTCAGGGGCATTGTTTGATGCCTTTCCTCCAAAAGATATAAAGTTAAGAAGAACAGAAGAATGAACTGTTGGCATTGTGGTACAGAAGTAATTTGGGGAGGAGACCACGATATGGAAGAAGAAGAGGAAGACTACTGTATGTCTACAAACTTATCTTGTCCTAAGTGTGGCTCATTCTATATGGTTTACTTACCAAAAGATAAGGAAGAAAACAATTGAAAAGAGCACATGGATATAGGTCTAATTTTGAATTAGATATAGCTAATCAGTTAGCTAAAAACAAAGTACCTTTTACTTATGAGAAGGATGCCTTTGCTTATGTAAGACACAGTACATACACCCCTGACTTCTATTTGAAGGAACAAGATTTTTTTATAGAAGTAAAAGGTTTGTTTACATCTTCAGATAGAGGAAAACATCTGTTATTAAAAAAACAACACCCGGATTTAGATTTACGATTTTTATTTATGAATGCTAACAACAAGCTGTACAAAGGATCAAAAACTACTTATGGAGGATGGTGTGATAGGCATGATTATAAATGGTGTCAAGGGTTTGTGCCAAAGGAGTGGTTAAAATGATAACAGGAGAAAATAAAACTAAGTTTGAAAGTTATAAAAATAAACTACCTAAAAATTCTCTTTGTATTATTATGCAAGATGCAGAGGATGGTATGATAGATCTTATGTCTTATGATACTACAGAAGAACATGGTGTAACTACAGCTTACACTTTGTTACGAGGTTTTATGGCTATGTTAGAAACACAAACTGAAAATATTATTATTCATGGGCAGTCTGCAATATTTAAAGATGTAGAAATTATTAAGCCAGAAGTAAAAGAAAAGATGTACAGCAAAGATAACATAACTGTTTTGGATTTTAATAATGATAAGTAGTAATTCACAGAGAGAAACACATGAACAGTACATGGTTAGGATGAGAAAAGAGGATAAAAGAAACATGGAAATAAAAATGTTAAAAGGATCTAAAGCAACAAAAGTTCAAGTAGGAGGTAGTCATTATAAAGATTTTAAGATTATGCCTATTGAATATATTTCTAAAAATAATCTTGACTTCCTTGAAGGAAACATTATAAAATATGTTTCTCGGCATAGAAATAAAAATGGTGCTGAGGACATAAAAAAAATCATACACTATGCAGAATTAATATTAGAATTAGAATATGGAGAAGAATAGATGGCATCATTAATGGGAGGCAATTACTTACCAACAGAATATCAGGCATTCATACATATGTCTCGTTACTCTAGATGGTTAGAGACTGAAAACAGAAGAGAGAATTGGGGTGAGACTGTAGATAGGCTTATCTCTTTCTTTCGTCAAAATGTAAAAGGGGTTGATGAAAAATCTTGGGAGGATATACATGAAGCAATACTATCTCTTCAAGTTATGCCTAGCATGAGAGCACTTATGACAGCCGGCAAAGCTTTAGAAAGAGAAAACATTGCAGGATACAACTGCTCTTACATACCTATAGATAATCCAAAAGCATTTGATGAAGTGCTGTACATACTTATGAATGGTACAGGTGTAGGTTTCTCTGTAGAGAGGCAGTACATTGATAAGCTTCCTACAGTTCCTGATAGAGAGTTTGAAAAGACAGAAGATGTTATTGCTGTAGTTGATTCTAAAGAAGGGTGGGCTAAAGGGTTTAGAGACCTTATCTCGTACCTATATACAGGAAGGATTCCTAAAATAAATGTGTCTAAAGTTAGACCGGCAGGAACAAGGCTTAAAACTTTTGGAGGTAGGGCTAGTGGCCCACAGCCGTTAGTAGATTTGTTTGACTTTGCTGTAGAGAAATTCAAAGGTGCTAGAGGTAGAAAGCTGTCCTCTATGGAGTGCCATGATATAGTGTGTAAGACAGGAGAAGTTGTAGTAGTTGGTGGTGTACGTAGGTCAGCTCTTATATCTCTATCTAATCTATCTGACCAAAGAATACGTGCTGCAAAATCAGGTGCTTGGTGGGAAACAAATCCAGAGAGAGCATTGGCTAATAACTCTGTTGCTTATACAGAGAAACCAGATGCAGGTATCTTTATGAAAGAATGGCTGTCTTTATATGAAAGTAAATCTGGTGAGAGAGGTATATTTAGTAGAGCTTCTGCACAGGCAAAGGCTGCTGAGAATGGTAGAAGAGAGTCTGATTGGGATTTTGGTACTAATCCTTGTAGTGAAATCATACTACGACCTAATCAATTCTGTAACCTTACAGAGATAGTAGTACGTTCTGGTGACACCATGTCTACTCTTACTAAGAAAATACAAATTGCTACCTTGTTAGGTACGATACAATCTACCTTTACTAACTTTGGCTATCTAAGAAAGAGATGGCAGAACAACACTGAAGAGGAAAGACTATTAGGTGTGTCTCTTACAGGCATCATGGATAGTACTTTAATGAATGGTAAAGAAAGTGGATTAGAGAAACGATTAGAAACTTTACGAACAGTTGCTGTAGATGCTAATAAATACTGGGCAGATAAATTTGGTATAAACCAAAGTACAGCCATCACTTGTGTTAAACCTTCTGGTACTGTGAGCCAATTAGTAGATAGTGCTAGTGGTATACATGCAAGACACAATCCTTATTACATACGAACAGTACGAGGAGATACTAAAGACCCTCTTACTGAATTTATGATTGCTTCTGGGATACCTAACGAACCAGACGTTATGAAACCAGAGCATACAACAGTGTTCTCATTTCCAATGAAAGCTCCTGCAGGCTCTGTGTGTAGGAACGACATGACTGCTATTGAACAGCTAGAGTTGTGGAAAACTTATGCAAAGCATTGGTGTGAGCACAAACCCTCTGTAACTATATCTGTTAAAGAGGAAGAGTGGGTGCCTGTCGGTGCTTGGTGTTGGGAAAATTTTAGCTACCTTAGTGGTGTTTCCTTTCTCCCTTTTTCCGACCACACGTATCAACAGGCTCCTTACCAAGATATAGATAAAGCTACCTATACAAAGTTGGCAAAAAAAATGCCAGCTTCAATAGACTGGCAGAAGTTACAAGATTTTGAGAAGGAGGATAATACGAAGGGATCACAAGAGTTAGCTTGTACAGCCGGAGTGTGTGAGTTGGTAGATATATAATGAAATGTGCTAGACCTATAATAGCTCCAGAGGATGCTGGGTTAATAAGAAAAGTTATAGCTTACTATATTAAGTATGCATCTCCCCCTAATAAAGAGCTAGAAGAAAAACTTTTAAACTTATTTCACAGATTAGGCAGGTTAAATGACTAGCAAAGACCACAGTTTATTATTTAATTTTACTGTTAAGCTTACACAAGAAGGACACATTTCTGTAGACCATAGCCATATTAGGTCAGAAGAATTTAAAGATGTTATGGACAAGTGGAATAAAAACTATGAGAATACAGAAGTGTTTGTATCCTTGTTAGATTACTTGTCCACACACGTTTCTGATATGGAAAGAGATATTCGTAAAATTCTTAACTAGGAGTAAGTTGGTTTACGAATACCACCACCTTTAGCATACATCTTTCTTACTTTTCCTCCACCCATGTAGCCTTTTTTCTTTTTAGGACTTTTAATCATACCACCATACATATAACCTTCTTCCATAGGTTTAGTAGCAGATTTAGGTTGCATAGCCATTGCATTTGACATAGGAGTAGGAAAAGAACTTGCATCAGCTCTTCCCATCATCCCTTTTTTATCTTTAGTATAATCATTAGCCATCGTTATTTTTAGCCTTTCCTACGTTAGCTCCTATAAAATTAATAATACTTAGTGCTTTTTGTACTATTTTATCATCGGATTTATTAGGTGTGAGTGTAGCAACTATAGCTGCAGAACCAATTACACTTGTAGCTGCTGCTAACCATGCTTGCCAATTACTCATTATGTACGTCATCATGCTTACTTCTTCCATAAGTCTTCTCCTTTTTAGTTAATTTAATAGTTGTTCCATTTGGTTTCGTATTGAGCTGTCTTCTCTCATGTAGCCTATAGCAGTAGAGTATTCATTTGCTCTTCTATCTCCTTCCTGAACTGCTTTTATAAATTTAGGAAAGTTACCAAATTCTTCATTGATCCTTGATAATAACTGGCTTTCACGAGACGTTTTTTCTCTAGCTATTAATGGTGAATCTCCTAGCTCTGGCCTTGGATCATATCTAGTGCTTTTTTTAAGCAAAGGAAAAGGAGTAGGTAATATAGGTGTGCCTCCTTCTTCTTCAAAGAATGTTACAAATCCTGTAACTTGTACATTTGCTTGATATATAGCTTCAGGCAATAACCTTTCAAGAACTACAGCATTTTTAACACTGTAATTACCATTTACTAACATGTCATGTACAGCATCTATAACAGTATTTCCCCTGTGGGTTACAGTAGAAGGTGCTAATAGTATTGTTTTTAAAACACCGGCTGAACTTAATCTTGCTCTTCTAACTATTGCATCTACACCAACCCATTGAGGAGATACAACATGCCTAGCCATGTTCATACCTCTACTTAGGTAGCCAGAAATAGACATTCTTGAAGGAATGTTAGTCATTGTACTACTAATACCTGCTTTAGATCCTAAAGTTCCTACTGAACTGGTTATTGCACCTAGTTCTGCAATTTTTATATACTTATTAGCTTGTTCCGGGCTCATAAACTTTTCTAATATAGGTAAATACTTTTCTTTAGCTTTGTTTATCAAAGTTATATCAGGAACATAACTAGGAACCATATCATAATTTCCTGTTTGAGAATTTTTAACTGATCTTTGCAACCCAGACTCAACAAGTATGTCATTTGCAAATTGATAATGTACTAAATTTTCTACATAATTACGAACTGCTTCTTTTCTTTGTTTTAAACTGCCTTTTATTACATAAGAACCAGTGTTAGAGTCTTTAAGATTTTCTAAATAATCTATAAACCCATCCATTTTTCTTCCTGTACCGTCACTTATCATAGAATTTACAGCAGTATCTATATTAAAAGCACCTCCTACACCTTCCGGAGCAATCTCTAACCCTATATTTTGACTAAAGTAATCTACAAGAACTCTGTTATTTCGTTGTATTNCTGTTGTTTTTTTCTGTACATCNTTTTTAATATTTATATCAACATTTCTCATCTTATTTTCTATAGATTCTAATCTAATCTTTATTGATTTATCATTTTTAATCATAAGATCAATATCTTTTCCAAAAAATAAATCGTCTACACTTTGATCATTTAAAATAATAGATGTTCCATATTGGTCTTCAAGGCTTGACAATATTTTATTATCAGGACCTGTAGTCCAAGCAATATCAGTACTGAAAACAAGGTCTCCATCTTTAATTTCTCCTGTCCATACCTGTGTACCTTTAATTACCTTGCTGTATTTAGCTATTTCTTCAAAAGCACTATTTATTTCTCCACCTTGACCTAGAGCTTTAAATTCTTCTGCTAATTCTCCGGTAATGTCTTTGTTTTTTATTCCATCTTTACCATATTTTTGCACAAGGATTTGCATTTTTCCTTTAAACTTTTTTTCAAGATGGGCATTTATAGCCATTCTAGAAATAACTCTAAATGCATCAGCTTGTTGTGCATTAGATATTGCAAATGTTTGTTTACCATTAACACTTGCTAAACTTCCTAATTTTTCTGTAAGTATTCTTACTCCATATTCTGGATTGGTTATAAGCATTTGGCCTAATGTTTCCATTTGAACACTTTCTTCCATAGTATAAACATTTCCAGTGCCTTTATCAAAACCTTCTCCAGCTTCATCTATTTGTTTATTTACTCTTTCTATTTTTTCAAATAGCCTGTTAAAGGTTCCCCATCTTCGTGGACCTATAGCTGTAGCATAAATTTTAGATGAAATTTTATACATTTCAAAAACTTCTACACCCATGTTTTTCTTAATAACACTACCAAGAGTTCCAAACTCGTCTTCTCCTTTTCCTATTATTTTATAATATTGATTTAAAAAACCTTGCTCGTCTGTTGTTAATGGCATTCCTCTGTTTAGTTTACCTAACAGCATACTTCTCTCAGCCCTTATAACCCTGTCCATGCTAGTTATAGTTACAGCATCTAATTGTAAATTACCAAACTGTTGCTGTACTGCTTTAAGAAATACATTATCTGATTCAGCAATCTTGCTTTTATTTTTTAAAAAATATTGATACATTCCAACATCATCTGCTAAATCTACATCTATACCTAACTGATCTGCTATTTGTGCTAAATTTAAATCTTCAAAAGTGTTTTTTAAAGCTTCACGAACAGCATCTCCATTTTGTTTTAATGCACTTGAAAATACATCTTCTAAGGTATTAGCTTCTCCTACAGGCAATACTTCTTTTGCTAACCTGCTTTCTGCAGTAGTGTCTAGGATACTATTTATGTTAAGAAATAACTCATCTACTTCTTGTCCAGATACTTTTACTTTATTATTTGCTGCAGCTTGTAAAAAAGGAGCATACACTAATCTAGCTTCTGTTGCTATATCTTTATTTGCAACACCTATTAATCCATTATACACTTGCACCCTTCCTTTAGGTGTGTGTGCAGCAATGTCATGCTTCATATGATTTAATATATTATAAACTGTTCTTCTGTTTTCTATTTCTAATTTAACTATGCTATCTTTTACTTTGTTAAAATCATTTCTAAATAGTTGATAAGTTACATCACTGTTAAAATAATCTTGAACAAATTGAGTTTCATCCGTTAATTTTCCAGCAGAATCAAAAGAAGAGGTGTTATACATTTTACTAAAAACAGCAGGTAAACTACTAAGTTCTGCTGATACTGCATCAACATAAGTATTTTCTCCTTGTATAAATTTATCTAAACCTTCTAACAACACCATATTTTCTTCTGCTACATTATACTTACTCATAAATGTTGTAGCATCACTCATGTACTCACCTATAGCTAACAGCTGATCTTTTCTTTGTTGAAAAGCTAATTCTACATTTTTTAAATCAATACCTTTTCTAAAACCATAATTAGCTCCTTCGGTCATAGATTCTGCTGCAGACCTTGTAGTAATTAAATCTAATACTTCATATAAAGAAGCTCCAAGTTTGTTCAAAGGATGATCTGTAAGGCTTGCACCCGGATTGTCTTTTAACCATCTTTCTGCAGTGTCTTGTATTTGATCTGCAAAACTGTTTTGTATGTCTAGAAATGTTTGAAGAGTAGTTGTTATTCTGGCTTTTTGTATAGGATCTACTATTTTATTTATGTCTAATACTATTTCATTTAACTTTTTCCATTCAGGATCGGAAGGACCTGCCATTCTTTCATTTCCATCCTTATCCATAATCATAAAATTACCTAGTGCAGCTTGTTTTTTATTAGGATTCTGTATTGCAAATCTTCTAAATACTTCTTCTTCAATAAGTGCAGCAGGTAATCCTTCTTTTCTTAAAACATCTGATGCATTCTTAAACTGTGATGATGTTATAGGTCTTCTGTTTGTAAAAGCAAATGCTAAAGCATCAAAACCACTAGCAAAACCATCTCCAAATTCTACTGAAGCTAAAGCAAAAGAACCAACTCGGTTGTTTTTTGTTCTTGCATACCAGTTTGTGTTCATTGCAAAAGGACCTCCTCCTGCTAAACCAATTGATCCAAATAAATACCCCCAAGGACCAAACATTTCTTCTCCTGCAAGACCACCAAACGAAGCAAGTTTTTCTCCTAGCTTAGTGTTCTTTGCATACGCAGGAAGAGAAACTCCTGTACTAAATCGAGATTTATTTCCTAGGTCTTTAATTGTTCTAGATATAGCCCCTCCCTTTGTAGATAATCTAACTTTAAGAAAAGAGTTAAATGCTTGTGTAGCCCACTTATCTTTAGTTGGGGAAGGCATAGTATTCCATTTTTTTAAAAGTTCTACTTCTGTTTTTCCAGCCTTTTTGTTAGCTTCAAGAAAAAGTTCTTTACCTGTTTTTAATTGGCTATTATTTTTAAATATTTTAGTTAGCTCTTTACCTACTTTGCCTTTTTCCATAGACAAATCACCTCTTATCATAGCTACAAAAGTTTGAGCTGCTTTAGGCCCTCTTCCTGCAAGAGGTAGTATTACAGTATCTAAAACTTTAGTAAAAGCTAAACCCCCAGCATAATCTGTAAAAAACTTTTCTACAAAAGAAGCATTTTTACCTTCTATAAATCTAGCAAGGTTTTCTTCATTAAAAGATATTTGCCCTTCTGCGTATTCTTTCAACGTAGGTTTTTTAATTGATGCTTTTAAAATCTCAACACTGGAAGGTACAAAATCCGTAATCTCTTTTCTTGTTGCCCAAATATAATCTGCTTTTCTTTGATAGTCTTCTCCACGTAAACCAGCTGTTTTACCAGATTCAACCATAAAATTCCCTATTGCCAATGATCCAAAAGCTAAATAGGTAGTTGCATTTGTGCCTTGATCAACAAGTATGTCATATACAGGAGCTACAACTTTTTGAGCACCTCTTGATAGATACATTTTAACAACATTGTCTGGGTATCCTGTTACATCGTTTAAAGCATTTGCTTCAGCTTGTATGTTTATGCCGTAGTCTGTAAAAGTAAGAGGTATTTCTGGAGTAGATTTAAACATAGGATTTGGTATATCCATACCTTCTCTTTCTCTCCACTTAGACCTAAGAGTACTTATGTTATTGTTTATTTCCTCCATAGTACCTTCTACATTAATATATAAATTTAATTCTCCACTTGCTGTAGGTATAGGTACCCTTACAGTTCCTCCAAAGATATCCTTTTTATCAGATGTCTTTGAAGAAATACCATATTTTTTAGATTCAAAATTGGTTGGAGAGTCTCTTTCTCCACTGCCTAAAAACCTAAACTCTGTGCCTTCTGGCATAGACTGTCCTGCTTCATCTGTGTCAAACCATAGGTTATCTTCCGGCATAATCCCAGATACCTGTTCATCTCCTGATTGGTAGAACATATTAGCACCTGTAAATTCTTGCACTGCTTTCACTGCCGTTGGCACAAAACCTACAGCCCCTATATCTCTAGGAGCAACAGTGTTTAAACTAGGACTATCCTGTTCTTCAGATATTTTTTCATAATCTAATGATGTAACAGGTAGACTAGCTTTACCTTGTATTTTTGTTGAGGCAGCTTGCATAGTATTTAATAAATCTTTATCAGGAGTACCTAAACCAAGTTCTTCTGATCTTTCGTCTTTTACTTTCCTGTTAACTTCTTCTAGTTCTTCATCAGGAATATATTCTAAAGGAATAAAATCATCTTTATCCGGATCATTTTTATAAAATTCTGCAGGGTCTATTCGTTCAGCCATTTATTTTTTTCCCTTTGGTTTTCCGTTTATATCTACATTATAATATTGCATTATTTGTTTTGCAGCTTTATTTGATTCATCAGAGTTCTTTGCTTTTAACCTTGCTAAACCATTAACTATCTGTATTGGAGTCATTTTAGGACCTATAAATTCAGTTCCTCCATCTACTTTTACTCCATAAGGTTCAAAAGTACTTTGCATTTCAACATCTGTTTGGTCTGTGTTCACAGCAGAAGCTAACCCTGATGACACATACTTATTAGTGTTAGCATTCTCTATAGTATTAGTAAAAGCAACATTCTTCTCAAGGGCAATATTAGATTTCTCATTTAACGGAATAACATTACTATTTGTAAATTTTCCCCTTAAATTTGCTGGAGCACCTTCTCCTGTAGGCCAATCATTTGGATGTATAACATTATCCCCATGTACTTGGTTATAGTTTGCAGCAACAAAAAACTTTCTAGGATCTCCAGATGTTAAGTAGCTGTTAATAGTGTCGGCTTTAGCTATAATTGCTAACATACCCATAATAGCAGCTTGTCTTGTTTCTACAGTACTAAACATACCATAACCCAAAGCCCATTCAACAAATTTTCTATCCCCATCAGATATAGCTTTTCCTCCTTCTCCTTGGAAGGCAGCAGCAGTATAGAATACTAAAGCAGCATGTAACATTTTTTGTTCGGCTACTCTCCCCGGTAAATCACCCTCTCCGGGTTGTGTTTTATAATATGTCTGTGCTCTTTCTGTTGCTCCTTCAAAAGTGTTTCTTAATTTTCCAGCATTAGCTCCCTTATAGTTTTGTGTAATACCAGTTATTGTTTCATTTAAAGAAGTAAAAAGAACATTACCTGTATCAGGGTTACTTACTTCTCCTGAAGTCTCTACATCAGATACCCAACCACCTAAAGCTAATTGAAGTTGTCTAGGCAGACTACTTACACCAGCTTTTATTAAAGTTAAAGTTTCTGCTGCACTACTACCTATTTGTGTGTTTTCTAAACTTTCCATTAACCTTATACCAGTAGAGTATGCAGGGTCAGAAAAAGTATTAGCAGCTCTGGCTTTTTCAAGGTTTATACCATAGTGAGCAGCCATGGCTTTTATAGTTACAAGAGATTCTGAGTTCATAAATCCAGAAATACTCTCTCCTCCCTTATTACCTATTTGTTGTGCTATAGTTTTAACTATATATTCATTGTCTATAGCTGCAGCAAACATATCTAATTTGGTTGTATGATAAATTCTAGGATCATAAGACATACCCATTACTGCAGGTTTGTTATCCCTAGCAGTTTTTATAGCTGCTCCATTTAACTCCTGTAATATTTTATCTCTTCTTGGTCCTGATAGTTGAAATTTTCTTGGTACAAAACTTGTATTATTCATATACAATAAATCATGGAGAATCCTAGTTCCCATTATTTGTACTGGAGAATCAGCCACAAGGGATAATGCTATTTTTAAATCTCCGGGACTAGCTTTAACTTCTTCTATAGTCATGTTTTCTGCTTTAGCATAAGCTAATACTGCTGCATCTTCTATAGTTAATGTAGCATTAGGTGTTTTTTCTTCTATATCTGCAACGTCTTGAGAACTAATTTCTGTAGATGTTACTTTCATTTCGGTAGTGCCATCTTCTAATTGTACAAACTTAACAACATTTTTAGGGTTATCAATTCTTTGATTGACTTCTTTTTTAGTTGCTTTGTGAACCCAAGAAGGCAGATTATCCCAATCTATTCCTATAGCTTGCCAATTAAATGTGGTAGTTTCAGATATAACTTGAGCTCCATTTGCACCAACTGTTATAGCATTATTTAATTTAAACACTTTGTATAATTGTTGTTTTAATTTATTTTGTATTCTACTTTTTTTACTGTTAGGAAGGTTATTAAATACTTCTGCTGGCATAGCTCTATATTGATTAATAAGATCTATACTTACTTTTTCCTCAGATACATCTTTAAATATAGGATCACTTTCAGTTTTTATCATAATATAAGGAAGATCAGGATTAATTTTTTTATTACCTGTTTTATCTGACCATTTGTTGTACAGTTTTATAGTGTCTGGGTCTATAGTTATTTTAATACCTCCTTGAGCACTAGAATAATAATCCATAGCTAATTGTCTTGATTCATTACGGTCTATTATTCCCGGTGTATTTGGCTGATTACCAAATACAGGAACATTTCCTTCATATACTCCTTCTGTTACTAATTGAGTAAGATACCTACTGGCTGTATCTTGTGTTTCTGCTTGTTCCTTACGTAGATCTACTCCAGCCGGATCTGCACTTGTACCAGAGAGTTTATCTGCTATTTCTATTTTTTTACGAGCTTCAGCTGCATTTTCAGCTATTTGTATCTCATCATTAGTAGCAGTTCTAGGTAGCCCTACCTTAAAAGCTCGTTGTTCTCTTTCATTAAGACCTTTAAATAAAGATTGTCTTTCTCTTATTTCTTGTGCTGTAGCATCAAAACGCAAGCCTAGAGATATGGCTAGTTTTGATTGCTCTGAAAGCCCTTCTGTAGCACCCTCTAAATTAGGTATTCCTTTTTCAATATTTGTTGTAAGGGTTGAGGCTTTTGATTCAGCTATAATCTCTCTATTAGTTTTACCGGTACCCTCTTTAATCCTATCTAAAAAATTTATGGTTGTCATTTGTTTAGATGACTCTTCTTCAGAGGCCTGTCTACCTTTCTGGTCTGGAAGTTTTAACTCATCAGCTCGTCTTAACGTGTAAGCTTCTTTGTTTGCTACATTTGTACCTTCTGTTGCAACATTTATAGGATCATTCTTAAAATCAAACTTAAATTTTTCCTTCTCTTTAAAGATATTCATATCATTAATTCTTTGAATCCTAGCTTTTTCTTCAGCTAAAGCTGTTGCTTTGCTATCAGCAATTTTTCCTTTAGCCCAACTTGTAGCTCCTAATGCAACATTTAATCCAATATCACTCATTTAACATTCCTCCCTCTGGTATCATTATATCTTCTTCTACCATAGGCATACCTTCTTCTACCATAGGCATACCTTCTTCTACCATAGGCATATCACCCTCCGGCATAGGCATGTCTACAAGAAAACTATTTTTCATACTCTCTATCTTTCTATTTTTATTTTCATATTCTTCTGCAACAGCTTCCATAGCCTGTCCTATTTTTCCATGTGCTTCTGGATTATTTTCTTTCATAGTTTCAAAGAAATCATAAGAACTCATGTCATCTAGATTTGTTTTATCTGAAGAATCATCATTGTTATAAGGAATGTAAGGAAGGCCTTTTTCTTCAGAGTATAACATTAAGAAAGCTAAAACAGGAGGCTTTAACAGTTCTGCTATATCCACTGTCCATATACCTTCTACAAATCCTCCAAAAGTAATAGTGTTACAAATACTTTCTAAAGGCATTCCCATAGTTATTACTTTATCATATCCTTTTTGTACCCTTGGACTGCCTTTTACTTTGTCAATAACAAACATAAAAGCATCGTCTACATCAGTAATTTCAGGAGGAGTTTCCCAAGGCCAAGCTTTAGGTGCACCAGTTAGAGATTGGCCGGGAATAGGTCTATCAAAAGAGTCAGCACTTAGCTTCTCTACTCTTTCATCCCCTTGCACATTAGGATTTAATAACATTTAAAATCTTTCCTTTCGTAAATTTTATTATGAGGATTTTACACTACGAATATCTTCAGTAAATCTGCCTACAAGTTTAGGGCTTGTTGAATTTACTTGGTTTAAACCTATGGTAATTCTACCTCGTTGTATTTGGTCTAACTGTCTTTGGGTTATTTTTTCATTTAAAGCTGCAAGTTGCATAGCTTTTCTTGCTATAGGAGATTGTCCATAGGCACTACGAGTATTATTAAATTGTGTTCTGTTTCTTCGTACACCAAATCCGGGAGTAGCCGATCCTCCTCCCATGTATTTATTAGCTAAGTTTCTATCTTTTTGCATAGTGGGATTAGGCCTTCCCCCTTTTGGGTTGTCTTTGCTTGGACCAAACTTTTCTGTTAAATACTTTTTACCATAATCTTTTACACTATCAGGAACTTTTCCATACAAATCCTTTGCATAATCATAAGCATCCATACCATAGTCTATAACATCACTTCCTATGTCAGTCAACCAATCCCAACCTTGTCCACCTAAACTTTTATTGCCTCCATAATTACCCATATCATTCCCGGGTTTAGAAATAGGTCTTCCCCCTATTCCTGTATCTAAAAAACTAGGTCCTTCAGGAACGTCATTGTACCAATCAGAAATATCGTCTAAAAGATCTCCTCCAAATTCTACAAATTGTTTCCAGTAGCTACTTCCACCTGTGTCTGCCATATTTATCTATCCTTAATTTTTGTTTTATTTATGCAGCTCTATTAATATAACCAAATATACCTTCTAACGTAAGCTCTGCTAAATCACTTGTTAAAGCATCTCTTCTTTCTTTATTATACTGAGCAACGTCATAGCTATTCTCTTGGCCTAATAAAGCTACCTTATGAGCTCTATCTCTAGCATTTTCAGAGGTAGTAACTAACCATTGAGCTTCATCTCTATATCTTTGCCATTGCTGTTCTTGTGCTGTTCTAGAAATACCTAACAAATTTGCTGAGTTAATTCTGTTGTTTTCATTAGCTACAGCAGTGTTTTCAGTGTTGATTGACCTTCTCCAATTAGCATTTGCTTGTGCTATCTGAGCATACATCTGAGCATTAAATTTATCTCTAGAATCTTCTACTTGAGAATTAAATTTAGAAACAGCATTGGTTTCACTTGCATCAAATTGTGTCATAGCAGCTACTCTAGTTTTGTTAGCATTTTCTATCTGAGTACCAAGTTCAGCAAAAAACTCCATAACTTGTGTTTCAGATTTAGCATTAAACTGTTGAGCAGCATTTACAGCTGATTGGTCTGCAAGTAAATCTTGCATTTTTCCTTGATGGTCTACAAGGTTTGTTTTTCCCTGTTCAGTTAAATTAGCTAAATCTAAAGCTAAAAATGACTTTGCATTATTTACAGCAGCTTGCATTCTTGCGTCAAGGTTAGCCTTATCCATAGCAGCATATATCGTTGCATTTTGTAAAACTGCCTGTTGCCTATTGTTTAAATTTTGTAAATCCATAGAGGCATATGTTTTTGCATCTTGAGCAGCTATTGGTAATGCAGACTCGTAAATAGCTTGAGTTACTGCAGCAGAAGCCATTGAGGAAGCTCCTAAACCTCTTTGATTCATAATAGCATTTACTTTACGTACAGCAGGAGCAGCCCAAGGGGGTAACTCAGCACCATCTGTATTTAATTGTGTCATTAAATTAGATAATTGTCCTTGCACTGTTCCTAGAGAAGACAATGTTCCTTGTGCAGCAGTAGCTTGTGATTCTGCAGACACATCTTGTTCTAACCTAGTAGCATTAGCTGTCATAGAAGGTTCACCTACTACAGACCTAGAGTCTAGAGAGCCTTGAGCAGCTTGGGCTGTAGGGGTGTTTAATGTAGTATACCCTGTGTAAGTATTTGCAGTTTGAGTTGCTGGAACAGCTACATTTAAATCTGACGTTCCTCCTATAGAGGCTGTTGCTTTAGGTACTGTAGAGGATACCTGACCTATACCTTCTGAAACAATTTCTTTACTTGTATCTTCTACAAGAGGAGTAGCTATTGCTGATTCACCTGTATCCATAGTTGTTTTTTGAGTAGGAGACGTACTTACAAAGTCTCCCTCTGCAAAACCTTTTCTGCCGTTTCTCATGTTTATAATAGGTAATCTAGCCATTTTTTAACTCCACATTTTTTCTAAAACCATTTATTCATAACGGTTGATATTGCTGCTCCAGCTCCACTTGCTACAAGGAGTATGCCTATAAATAAGCCCTTGCCTTTGTCCAGCTGGCTCTCTAACGAGTCTAATCTTTTGGACAGTCGGTCTACGTCTTTGGAAAGTGTCTGTACAGCTTGTATGAGCTTTCCCAT
>JGI24004J15324_10000170_pt1 | contig 25417 bp, 34 predicted proteins | sample LinPmetageLP32_FD_15324 | JGI IMG/M metagenome (IMG submission 15324)
TTCTTAGACCAAGAGGCTGAATGGCAATCTGTCATAGATTATACCAAAGAGATTATGTATCACAAAGATGTAGAGCCTATGTGGTATCAAGTTCCAATAAGATTATTTAACGCTACATCTATGCAAGAAGCTTGGTTAGAATGTTGGAAAGAAGGCGAAGAATGGATGAGAGAAAAAGATGATATTAGCATTAAAGTAAACGATTATGGCACAAATAGATTCCATGATAGTTTTCCAAAGATATTAAAAAAGTTATACCCAGAGCAAAATGCTTGTTATCTTATTGGTATGAGATGTGAAGAAAGTCCTGCAAGAGTAGCATCATTAACTCAGTTGCTTACTTATAAGGACATAACATGGGGAAAGAGGTATACCCCAAAACAAACATTTGAGAAAAAAGGATATGGTCATTATTACTTTGCACCTCTATATGATTGGACACTATCAGATATATGGAAATCTATACATGATAACAAATGGAACTATGCAGACATATATGATAAAATGTATCAATATGGTATATCCCCTATCAAAATGAGAGTATCTAATTTGCATCACGAAACAGCAGTACACCAGTTATTTTTTTTACACGAGGTTGAACCAAAGACTTGGACAAAATTGACAAACAGATTAAAGGGTATAAACCAGACAAAGCATTTAAAACAAAGTGAAATGTTTAGAGTTTCAAAGTTACCATATATGTTTAAGGATTGGAAAGAATATAGAGATTATCTCTTAGAGCATTTAATCACAATCCCAGAGCATAAACAAAAGTTTAGAAAAAGATTTGCAGACTTAGATATTAAATTTAGGCATATGAAAAATAGAAATGATTTATATAAGAAAGAAATACTATCAATACTATGTAACGACCACGAGTTCTTTAGGTTAGAGATGTTTACTCAACATAATGCACACATGATTGCACTTAGGAGAACTATGGAAGGTAAAGTACATAAAGCTCATGATAAATGGAATAAATATATATGGAGTAATGATGATGTTCAAAGACCAACCAGTAAGTAATGTAAAGTGGGTTTCACTAGATGAAGTACAATCTAACCACTATAATCCTAATTCAGTAGCTAAAACAGAGATGAGACTACTCTACACATCAATAAAACATGATGGGTATACTCAGCCAGTAGTAACAATTTATGACGAAAAATTGAAAAAATATATTATTATTGATGGTTTTCATAGATATGCAATCATGAAAGCTAATAAGGATATAGCAGAAAGAACAGATAATAAACTACCAGTAGTAGTTTTAGATAAGACTATGGCAGAGAGAATGGCATCAACAGTAAGGCATAATAGAGCAAGAGGAACTCATAGTGTAGATGGAATGAGTAGTTTGGTTTTTGGTATGCTAGACGAAGGTATTACCGATAAGAATATCTGCGAAGAACTTGGTATGGAAGCAGATGAGCTTCTTAGATTAAAACATATTACTGGTTTTTCTAAACTATTTGAAAATGCAGAATATAAAAAATCATGGAAAACTAAACAGATGATACTCTATGAAAAGAAGATAAGAGAAGATAGTAAAGTGCCAGAAGGAGATTAACTGACACTCTGTAAGCCTTAAAACGACTAGATTATATAACTAAATGGGGATAAAGTATCTTTTCTAGCCATTTCAAGGAATTTCGTATTTAAATTGAAATCTTTGTAGCCTTGTAAAATAGTATCGTAGTAGCCTTGATATGGAGGTGCAAAGTTAGTTCTATTCATTTGATAAGTTAAAATAGTTTTGCCATCCATTTTGAAATAAAGCTTTTGATATAGAGTTGGAAAACCTTCATAAGCATCTAATGCTTTTTCACAATCTGAAGTAATATTCCAAAGTCCTGCTGATAACATACTATCCTTACAAGGAATAATATCAGCTACACTTCTAAACACTAACTTCCATCCATCAACTACAATTCCTTCTAGTGGTTTTGCTTTTGGGCATCTCCTAGACATCTGTTCTACATTAAGGTTACTGCCATATGCTAAATATAATTTACTCATGTTATGCTCTCCTCAACTGTGTAGCTCTCATGTCAAAGAACTCTTTTACATACTCTGGTTGTCCTGCCATTAATGAACTATCGTTATCTTCATTAGTCAATGTTGTACGAAAGTGTTTTGTCATAAACTCTTTAAACTTAGTAGCATTAAGTTTTCCCTTGCCGTTTTGATTTTCATAAAGATTAGCAAGTGTAGTATATCCAATTCTATCACCTCTTTTCTCTTCAGCAGTTCCATTAAATCTCTCTGCTTGACTTAATCTACAAGTGGTTCCATTCTCATCAATAACAAACCAAGTCCCTCTATAAAATAACTTTCCCCCTAAAGATGCAACTTGTTCTCTAATAGAAGCAAACATAGCTGAACTTTTTCTAGGCTTGTATGTCGGTGAAACTTTTAAAGAATTAGTTTTTAATTTAGATGATTGCTCAACAAAATTTTGTAAGAACTCAATCCAATTAGCAATCTTGTTATAATCTGTAGTGCCAGAATGTTGTCTGAATTCTATAGTTTTATATCTGCTATAAGAATGAACATTTACTTTTGAGTATCTTGTATGAGAACAACTCATAATAGCACTAGCTAAATCGTTATAAGTATCTTCCATTGCATCTAATCTAGCTAATCTCTGAGCAGAGAAAGTATCAGCAATGCTTTGACACATACTATTGGTATTTGCTCTTCTGCTAATTGGCATCCAACTATCAATAACAGACTCATTATCTTTATATCTTTTAATAACAAAATATACATCTTTGCTTGATAAATTAGAAGCTTCAATGTGAACATGAATTCCACATGAACGATTTACTTGGTCCATGTCTGAATTTCTTTTCGAAGCAGATATTGCCTTAGTTGCTTTCTTAACTGCAAGTAATCCTTCTTCTCCTTCAAGTATTGGAGAAACTAATTCATATCCCCCACTTACTGAAGAATCAGTAACAACTTTCCAATGACTTGTAGTCTCATGAGTATATCCATGATATTGACAGTCTAGTCCTTGCTCTCTCATTGCATTAACTAACTTAGTTCTGTCTGTGTTGACTACTTCTATTTCAATTCCAAATCTTCTTTGCATTTTTTATCCCCTTGTTTATATATACTAATATATATATATGTTTACATATGTCAACAAGTAATTTAAGTAAGTAATAAACGCAGAAAACAAGGCTTTTAAAAAAAAGTTTTTGTTGAAATAATAAACTAAACCATATATATTACGAATCATGGCGAATCAATCAGTTAAAAATAAACCTACTGCAAGTATACTAGAAGAGATAAGAGAATTATATGTTACTGGCACAGAAAACCAAACTGGAGAAAGGGTTTACCCATCTATTCAATCTTTAGCAAAAGACTTCAATATTGCTGAGGTTACCCTATTTAGAAAAGCAAAAGATGGCGATTGGAAAGAACAAAGACAAATATTTGAAAGAAAACTAGCTGAAGAAAAAGATGCTAAGAAAAGAGATATGATGGTTAAAGAGTCAGTAGAGTTTGACGCAAGAAACTTAAATTTAGCGAAAGCAATGCAAGGACAGATAACTCATTTGATAAGTCAAGGAGCTAGAGCAATACAACAAAACAACACAGCAAAGCCTTTTAGTCCAGAAAGTTTGACCAAACTAGCTACAGCATTAATATCTGTTCAAAAGATTGGAAGATTAGCATTAGGCGATACAACAGAAAATACGAGGATAAATGCAGAATTTAATGATGAAAGCACAGCAAGACAAGTTGATGAAATTCTTGCCGAAATTGCAGAAGCAAAACGAAACAGCGAGAAAGCAGTACATTGACTGGGTTGCTAAAGCTAGACCAAAACAAATAAGCCCTGCAGGTTCTTGGAACATTTGGCTCATTCTAGCAGGAAGAGGATGGGGAAAAACAAGAACTGGTTCTCAAGATGTTGTTCACTATGCTTTGACAAATCCAAATACCAGATGTGCTGTGGTCGCACCAACATTTGGAGATTTAAGAAGAGTATGCTTTGAAGGAGATAGTGGTATATTATCCATTNTTCCAGAAGATTGTTATTACAAANGNTCTAAAGGAAAAGGCTATAATAAATCANCAGTAGAGATAAATTTATATAACGGAAGTATCATACAAGGATATGCAGCAATAGAGCCAGATAGATTTAGAGGACCACAGTATCATAGAGCTTGGTGTGATGAGTTAGCCAGTTGGAGATATCCAGAAGCTTACGACCAACTACAATTTGGAATGAGATTAGGAACGCATCCTCAGACAGTTATAACAACTACTCCTAGACCAACAGAGTTGATTAAAGGAATTATGGGCAGAGATGATGCAATGATAACTACAGGAAGCACATTTGAAAATAAAGATAATCTAGCACCATCTGCTTTGAAAGCTTTTAAAGAAAGATACGAGGGAACAAGATTAGGAAGGCAAGAACTATATGCAGAAATATTAGATGATTTTGAAGGAGCATTATGGACCTATTCAATGATAGAAAAACAAAGAGTAAAAGTATTGCCAGAGATGCAAAGAATAGTAGTAGGAGTTGACCCTGCTGTAACAAACAATGTTAATTCAGATGAAACAGGTATAATTGTAGCAGGAAAAGGGGTTGACCAAAAGTATTATATAGTAGATGATGTATCTGGTAAAATGTCTGCTGATAATTGGGCGAAAGTTGCTATAAACGCTTATTATAAGTATAAAGCAAATATGATAATAGCTGAAGTTAATAATGGAGGAGATTTAGTTGAAAGACTAATAAGAGGAATAGACAATATGGTAAAGTATAAATCTGTTTCAGCTACAAGAGGTAAATTAGTAAGAGCAGAGCCTATTTCAGCATTATACGAACAAGAGAAAGTTTCTCATTGTGGAATATTCAAAACACTAGAAGACCAAATGTGTAGTTATACTGGAGATAGGCACAAGTCCCCAGATAGATTAGATGCTATGGTTTGGGCAATGACAGAACTTACATCATCAAGCAAACAAGCCATGTGGAGGATAACATAATGGGAATTAAAAATGCGTGGAAAGCTTTATTAGGCAACACACAAACAAAATATAATCAATCTCCTATAGTTTCATATCATCAAACAGGATATAATAACAGGACAAGAAGAGATAGTTACAATGATTTAGCAACAGATGGTTATATAGAAAATGCAGTAGCTTATAGATGTATAAATGAAATAGCAAATGGAGCTTCAGCAGTTGATTTTAAATTAATGCGTGGAGACCAAAAAATAGAAGACAGTCCATTGCTTGATTTACTTGCTAAACCAAATCCAACTTGCTCTCAGTTTGAATATTTTAGACAAGTATATAGTTATCTTTTATTAGCAGGAAATTCTTATTTATTAAGAGTAGGAGATGAAATACCAAAAGAGTTGCACACATTAAGACCTGATAGAATACAAATAAAAACTTCTAGTCATCATTATCCAGAATCTTATAATGTGGTTATAGATGGAAAAACAAAAGCAGTATATCCAGTAGATGCAATTAATGGGCAATCAGAAGTAAAGCAAATTAAAACATTTCATCCTTTAGATGATTATTTAGGTTTGAGTCCAGTTATGCCAAGTGCATCAGATATTGACCAACATAACTTAACAAACAGGCATAACAGTCATTTACTTGTAAACGGAGCTAGACCAAGTGGAGCAGTAGTATATAAGCCTAAAGACGAAGTAGGAGCAATGACAACTCTTACAGACGCTCAGAGAGAGCAGTTAAGGTCAGACCTACAGTCAAGATTTACAGGAAGTGATAATGCAGGTAGAACTATGATACTTGAAGGAGATTTTGATTATAAAGAAATGGGATTATCACCAAAAGAAATGGACTTTTCTAATATGAAAAATTTAAGTGCTAGAGATATTGCTTTAACATTTGGAGTTCCTGCACAATTAGTTGGTATACCAGATGCACAAACTTACGCTAATATGGCTGAAGCAAGACTAGCATTATATGAAGAAACAATCATTCCATTATTGCGTCATGTGCAATCAGATTTAAATGAATGGCTAACTCCTATTTTTGGAGATGATTTAAGACTAGAATATAACATTGACGGTATACCTGCAATTACAGAAAGAAGAAGAATGGTTACTGATAATATTCTAAGAGCAGTTAGTGAAGGAGTTTTAACTAGAAATGAAGCCAGAGAGAGATTAGACTTAGAGCCTATATCTGGAGGAGATGATGTTTATATACCTGCTAATTTATTTCCATTAGGCAGTCCAGAGGCTGCTCCTAAACAGCCATTGACAGGAGAAGATGCAGAAAAGATAGCTGAAGAATATTATGGTATAAAAAGACAAGTTAGAGATGATGTTTTTACTACAATAGAAGAAGCAGAAGGAAGAGCATTAGAGCTTGGGTGTAGAGGATATCATGCTCACACAGAAGGAGATAACACAGTTTTTATGCCATGTGAAAGCCATAATGATTATACAGAAATAACTGGGGATGAGTTAAAAGTTCCTACTGACCCTAGAATGGGAGAAGGAAGAGATGTATTTGATTCTGTAGGAGAAGCAAGGGCAAGGGCAGATGCTATTGGTTGTGATGGAACACACACATTAAAAACTCCAGATGGTAATGTTTATATGCCTTGTAGTTCTCATGCTATATATTTAAGAGAAACAGGACAGAATAAAGCAGAAAGTGATATAGATACAAAGCCCACAGAAGCAATGGCAGTAGAAGCCAAAAGAGCATTAGATTGGAAAAAAGAAGGAAGAGCAGGAGGAACAAGAGTAGGTTTAGCTAGAGCAAATCAATTAGTAAACAGAGAAAGACTATCCCCAGACGTTGTAAGAAGAATGTTTAGTTTCTTTTCAAGACATGAAGTAGATAAAGAAGCAGAAGGTTTTTCCAGAGGAGAAGATGGTTACCCATCAGCAGGAAGAGTAGCTTGGGCTTTATGGGGAGGAGATGCAGGATTCTCTTGGTCAAGAAAAGTTAGAAACCAACTAAATGCTGAAAGAGATGATAAAGAACTAGAAGAAGAAGTAACAATGAAAGCAGATGAGGATAAAGCAGAACTTAGTGGTAAAATCAAAAAGACTATAGCTAACAAAGTAAAAGAACATAACGATAAGCAAGGAGACAAAAAGGGAAAAAGAGTAACTCAAGGAATGTTAGAAGCAGTATTCCGTAGAGGAGTTGGAGCTTACAGGACAAACCCAGAAAGTGTACGAAGGAATGTTATGGGTCCAGACCAATGGGCTATAGCTAGAGTAAACGCTTTTCTATACGCTGTAAGAAGTGGTAGATTTAGAGGAGGACAATTTGATAGAGACCTATTGCCAAAAGGACACCCATTATCTAAAAGGGATTAAATGCGTAGCAATTTACAGTTCAAGCAAACTAGATTTATAAATGCTAGAAAAGAATTAAAAGAACAGAATAGAATAAGAGTAAACTTTGAAAAGTCTATGCAAAGAAAACTCATTATTATGTTTAATGATATAGGCAACAAAGGAGCAAACACATATGAGTCAACAGGTACAACAGGGCTTGGTGCTTATTTTTCTAAAACAAGAACACAAGTAGAAAGAACTTTAAAGCCTTTTTATATTCGTATCATACAAACATTTTCAGATAGATTAGAAAAAAGATTTACAAAGAAAGAAGGAAATTTCTTTGATATTCTTACTGAGAGATATATGCTTTCCATTGGTGCAAACCACATATCAGATATTGATACTACTACAAGAAAACAACTACAAAGAGTAATAAGCCTTGCACAGAAAGATGGATTAGGAGTAGCACAAACAGCTAGACAAATAGAACAAAGATTTCAGCCTAGATTTACAAGAGCTAGGTCAGCAACAATAGCAAGAACAGAAACACATAGTGCGGCAAGTTTTGCTAATCACGAAATGGGAAAAGAACTAAGAGGCTCTGGTGTGCAGATTAAGAAGCAGTGGGTATCAACTGGAGATGAAAGAACTAGATTAGCTCATATAAATGCTAACGGAACAACAGTTCCAATGGATGAGGCTTTTACAGTAGACGGAGCAAAGATGCAGTATACTGGAGACCCTAACGGAGGAGCAAGAAATGTTATTAATTGTAGGTGTGTAACTTTATATATTGAAGATGAAACTGTAGTATATGATTCTCCAACTGTAAATACAACAACTAGATTGCCACCTGTAAAAGATAGATTTGTAGGATTTGGAGAAACTAATCCAGATGAATTAGATTGGCATAACTCTTCATGGGATAATTCTCCATTAGGAATAAAGAATTTAATTAGCCTATTCCCCCCATTAGTGAAAGTAGATAGAACAACAGGAAGAGGTGCTTATGCTCACAGAGTTTTTACAGATAAACCAATCCATTTGCACGACAAAAAAGATAAAGGTAATGTTTTTATTCATATGAGAGGAGCTAAAGGAGATAATGAAATAAAAAAAGTAGATAGACAAGATGTCTGGAGACATGAATATGGTCATGCTATGGATATGCAGATGATTACTATTTTAGATAAAAAGCCAAAATTAAGCAGGTATAATGAAGTTCAATTACAATCAAATAGAACTTTTGGAGATGAGTTATATAGTGCTAACTTTGCAGAGGAAATATTAGAGGACAGAAAAGCATTAGCAAAAAAATTCAGAAAGGAACCTACTTATAATGAAATAAAAGAGGGATGGTATGAAAATGCAAAAACACTTCAAAAAGAAGGCTTTTTAACAAATAAGACTTTGTTTGATGATGTAGGAAACAGAAAATTAGCTTATCAAGATTATGTTCCAACAGAAAAAAGAATAGATGAAGCTTTTTTAGATAAGTATTTGACAGATGGCAAAATATTTACAAAAGAGGAACTAAAAGCTATAATTTATAGTAATGAAGGTAAAGAAAAGATTTTTAAAAAATCAAGAGTTAGTGGAGGTAAGTTGAATCAAGCTCATGTTGCAAATAGAATTCTTAGAATAAATTTTGCCAATAAGACTGGTTTTGTTAGAGGACAAAGTGAAGGTATATTTGCTGAGTTAAGAGAATTGGCTAGTATGACTGATAATTTGAATACAAGAAGTCAAGTTGGTACTTTAGCAGATTATTTTGGTGCAATCACAAATGAAGCTATTGGTTTTGGACATGGAAAAGGTTATTACTCAAGTTTTCCATCATTAGCAAGAGGTGTGTCAACAGGGCATGGAACTGAGGCTTTTGCAAACTTTATATCTTTTGCAGGGGATGAAACATTGACAAAAATATATAAGCCTATTATTGATAGATACGCACCTAAAACACAAAAGCAATTTGACAAAGGAATAAAAGATTTACAGGAGCAAATTAAATGAGTAGGAAAAAAGATTACATAGAACAATTAAAATTAAATGTTATTGAAAGTATACTACCAGAAGAAATAGCTCAAATACAAATAACATATATTGATAAATTTGGATATGGAGCTAGAGCAGATTTATATGATATTGAAGCATATAGAACTGGTTTTCAAGGAAAAACTAATAAACTATTTAGAGGACAGTATATTGCATTTGTTAGAGGTAATATAGAAAATAATAAAAGAATTACATATGATGATTGGAATTTATTTAGAGGATATCCTATAAATAATATTGGGGATGTTACTAGATATGCACTTACTTAGGAACAAAAAAAATGATTGACCCAATAACAGCGTTCTCAGCTATATCAGCGGCAACTGGAGCTATCTCTAGTGCAATCAATGCAGGGAAAGATATAAGCTCTTTGGGAGGACCTATAGCGAGATATGCAAAAGCAGAGGCAGAATTACAAGTAGGTGCAAAACAAAAAAGAAATAGTATCTTTTCCAAAATAGGTGGTGTAGAAGAAAATGCTATAAATGACTTTTTTAAAAAAGAAGAAGTAGCACAAGCTAGAGCAAAGCTTAGAGAAATGTTTATGCTTTATGGAAAACAAGGACAATGGGAAAGATTACAAGCAGAGATAGCTAGACAGAGAAAGTTACAAATGGAAGCTATAGAAGAAGAAACAAGAAAAAAGGCTAGAAACCAATCAATAATACTTGTAGGAGTAATATCTTTATCTGGATTAATTGGAGGGTATTATTACATAAGTTACCTAATGAGTATATGAAGATAAGTAGAATGAATATAAAACTAGAAACTATTATTTATATTGTTGTTATTGTTATAGGTGCAGGAGTTGCCTATGGTTCATTAACTACAAGAGTTTCTGAGCTAGAAGATAAAACATCATATATACAACAAATGGCAATAGATATTTCTGTGATTAAAGAAAAAGTTAGCAACATAGAAAAGACTGTAAATAGTGTCAGAGATTAATCAAACAGTAAACAATCCAACTACAGAAGATTACTCAGAAGGCGATATAATTATCGAAGAAGGAGCATTAGATGGGTTTCAAGGCAAGACAATAAACATTACTGAGAATAGTGGTGGTAAAAGCGATTTAGAAGTTGGAATAGAGTTTATCTATAATATGAGAGAACACACAGTAGATATTGTTATTGCTACTGTGTATGCTCTTGTTGTTTATGCTTTGGTTTTATGGGTAACAAGTAAGTTTAAGAATTAATCCCTTAACAAATTATCTTGTTCTATTCTATTTAGTCTTACTGTAGCTTTAAATAAAGCATCAGTTAATAATTCATTCTGGGCTTTTAATCCTTCAGCTTGAATATTTACTTTTTCTATTTTAGCTTCTAGTAACTCATTTTGAGTTATTACTATTTCTAATTTATTCATTATATCATCATTGTTAAACATTTAATTATCTCCTTTTATTTCTTGAAATTTTTTTTCTGCTACTTCTACAATATCATTAAATATTTTTTTATCTTTCTTTGTAAAATTTATTCTGTTGCTAATTACACCTTTATGTGAAATTGACCAAGAGCCATCTGAATTTTTTATAGCTATATTTGCTCTCTTTGTAGTTTCTGATATACTTATGCTACTTGAAAAGTTATTAGGTCTACTTTGTACTTTTATCATTTGGCAATTAGCAATTCTATTATCTTTAACACTAAATCTAAAAGTTTGCTTTCTTCTTCTAGTTTCTATTTCTTCTTTATCCCAAGAAGTAATGCCAAAAGAACCATTTTGAATTTTAGTACAATCTCTATGTACTCCTGATTTCATTTTAAATTCTACCTCTTGGTCTACTACTATTATATCAATCATATTGATAATATCGCTACCTACTGATTTATGAGTTTCTATTCTTATTATGTTTGTTTTATTCACTTTATTTCCTTGTAAGTTATAATTGTAACTATTATTACGCATAAATATTAAAAAACAACAATATAATGTATAAATATTGAAAAAAACTTGCATATAGTTTAAAAGACTGTTAAATACAGTAGTAAAGGGTAATATGTGGTCTATAGCAAAACAGTAACTAAGGGAAAATTGCCTATACTTAATGATAGGGGTAAAGAGTGGGATTCAAACTCAGCAATTACTAGAGTAAGGGATTTTACTAATAGCAAGGATTCTCCATCTGAGGAATACAGAAAAGCCTTTTTATATTATGATTCAGATACTAAAGATAACTTTGGTTCTTATAAACTTCCTATAGCAGATGTAGTGGATAGTAAGCTTGTAGCAGTTCCTAGAGCAATATTTGCTGTAGCAGGAGCCTTAAGTGGTGCTAGAGGAGGAGTTGAACTACCTGAATCTGATAGAGAAGAAATTATTAACAAAATAAATGGGTATTATCAAGATATGAGTAAATTATTTAATGAAGAAGTAGAATCTCCTTTAAAATATAAACCAGAATATAATGATGATGAGGAAGAAAAATCAGAGAAAAAAACTTTACAATTTCATGCTGAACTTAAAAGCTATGACGAAGAAAAAGGAGAGTTCACAGGATATGGTTCAATATTTGGTAATAAAGATTTAGGAAATGATGTAGTAGTTGAAGGTGCTTTTGCAAAATCACTAATGAGAAAAAGACCAAGAAATGTTAAAATGTTATTTCAACATGATACTAAAATGCCAATAGGTGTATTTGATGAAATCATGGAAGATGAAAAAGGTTTAAAAGTAAAAGGTAAACTTGCTTTAGGAACTCAATTAGGTAAAGAGGCATTTGAGTTAATGAAAATGGGAGCTTTAGATGGATTATCTATTGGATATAAGGCAGACCCTAAAAAACAAGTTTATGATGAAAGAGGTCGTAAAAGATTCCTTAAAGAGGTTGACCTAATGGAAATTAGTTTAGTTACTTTTCCTATGAACCCCAAAGCAATGATTACAGGGGTTAAGGCATGTGACAGAACTATTAGGGACTGGGAAAAAGTCCTGCGAGATGCAGGTGGACTTTCTAGAACCGAGTCGAAGATTGCTTCTAAGGCAGTCTATAACAGTCTGGTTAATCATTGGGAAGATGGAAAGCAAGACAATTCCGAGTTTGTTACATCTCTTAAAAATGTAATAAATATATTATCAACAAATAACAAGGAGTAGATTATGAGTGATTCAATAACTCAAAACGAAATCAAGTCTTGTATTGAAGGTATGGGAAAAGCTTTTGAAGAATTTAAAAGTACTAATGATGCCAAGATGAAAGAACTTGAAAAGAAAGGCTCTGTAGACCCTTTAGTTGAAGAGAAATTAAAGAATATTGAAGCTACTATGGATAAATTGGAAGACGTTAACCAGAAAGCTACAAAAATTCATCTTGAACAAAAGCAAGTTGCAGAAAAAGTTTCTAATTTAGAAACAATGATGAAAAGACCAAATTCAGGTCTAAATGCACAACAGATTGATGAAAAGTCTGTAGTATACGATAAGTATTTAAGAAAAGGTAAAGAATCTTTAGACGAAATGGAAGTAAAGGTTTTAACTGTTTCTAACGATACTGGTGGTGGATATTTAGCTCCTCCTGAGTATGTAAGAGAGATCATCAAGAAGGTAACAGAAATGTCACCTGTAAGAGCTGTTGCAAAAGTAAGAAGCACAACTCAAAGAAGTATTCAAATTCCATCAAGAACAGGAGTTTTTAGTGCTAATTGGGTATCTGAAATTGGAGCAAGGTCTGAAAGCACAGGATTAACTTATGGGCTTGAAGAAATTACAGCACATGAATTATATGCTTTAGTAGACATTTCAGAGCAAGATGTTGAAGACCCAGTATTTGACATGGAAGCAGAACTTTCTAGCGAATTTTCAACACAATTTGCAGTAGCGGAAGGTACTTCTTTTATTTCTGGTACAGGAGCAGGTCAACCAGAAGGTATTTTAACAAATACTAGTGTTGGTTCAACTGCAGGTGCAAATGATGCAATTACTATTGATAACTTAATTACACTTTATGGCGATTTAAAAAGTGATTATGCAAGAAATGGTACTTTCATGTTCAATAGAACTACACTTGCTGCAATCAGAAAGTTAAACACAGGAGCAGGTGGTTCTTATGTTTTCCAATCTGGTTTCTCTTTACAAACTGGTGTACCAAATACAATTCTTGGTCAGCCATATGTAGAAGCTTCAGATATGCCTAGTGTTGGTGATGGTACAGTTCCAGTAATCTTTGGAGATTTCTCTAGAGGATATTGTATTGTAGACAGAATTAATCTATCAATACTTCGTGACCCTTATACTCAAGCAGCTTCTGGCTCAATTAGATATTTAGCTAGAAAAAGAGTTGGCGGTCAAGTTGTAATGGCGGAAGCAATTCGTAAACTAACATTAACTTAATAAGAAAGGATAAATAATTATGTCAAAAAAAGATTTAGCTAATAATTTGTCTGTAACTCAAATTCTTGATCCTGCTACTATTACAAGTGCAGCAAGTACAAACTCCAATGGTATAGATACAGCTCTAACCACAGGAAGTGCAGTAATTACTGTTAATTGTGGTGAGAGTGGAGATACTTTGAGTGGTACTGTAAAATGGGATTACATTCTGCAAGATTCAGCAGATAATTCTACATTTGCAGCAGTTACAGATACTAATAGTGTAAGTTTTGGAACAGTAGATAGTTCTGGTATATTTGCAACAGTAGATGCAGCTTCAGAAGATGATGCAGCTTATACTATTGGTTATATAGGAGCAAAAAGGTATGTAAGAGTATCAATAGCAAGAACAGGTACTCATTCTAATGGTACACCACATGGTGCGATTGGTATTACTTCTCCGATACACAAACCTGTATCTGGTGGTAATGACGGCTCACCAACTGGTTAATTATGGTTGATTGTTATGGGGGAGGAAACTCCCCTTTAACATGTAATTGAGGAGATGTTATGAAAATTAAGATGTTAAAAGACAAAGCAGGAACAGCTAATGCTATAGGAAGTATTTGTATTACTTACGAAGCAGGTGCTACATACGAAATGAATGACGTTTGGGCAAAAAATTTAGCTGATAAATATATAGCTAATGGAGATGCAGAAGAAATTAAAGATATAGAAAAGAAAGTAGTTAAACCTACTCAAACAAAAGTAGAAAAAAAGGAAACTAAAAAAAAATCAAAGTTAAAGCTAAGAATTGAAGATTAATTATTAGGTATTAAATGCAAGACAAAAAGTTATTGACCAGACTTAATCATTTAGAAGATAAGGTAATAGAGTTAGAATCTATGATAACAAATAAAATAGAAGATAAAGTCATAGAAATGGTTGATAACGAGCAACTAAAATTAGGCTCTGATACTGATGGTTCAGTAAGAATAATTGCAGAGTATGATTGTAATACAACAGAAGAAGATTCTGATGAATTAGATAATCCTTATGAAGAAGGACATGATTTTGATAATTAAAATGATACAAGATTCAAAAGGAATGGCTAATAAAAATGGAAATGTAAGTATGGTTTACAATTCAGGTAAAATATATAATATGAAAGAAGATTGGCAAAAGCCACTAGCAGAGGTTTTTATTAATGAGGGTTGGGCGGTATTAAAAACTATTAAAAATAAAGAGGATTAAAGGTATGAGTGGAATAACAATAGTAACACCTGCATCAGTAGACCCTGTATCAAATAATGATGTAAAAATAGCTTTAAGAATACCAACTTCAGATTCTACACACGATACTTTAATAGGAACTGTAAGAGGAGTTGCTACTGAAATAGTACAAAACTATTTAGGAAGATCATTAACAAATCAAACATTAAAATTATCTTTAGATTCTTTACCTTATGAAGATGATAATTTACCTGCTTATGAAGGTATAGTTACTGCTCCTTATATGACTAGAATTGCTAGGTCTATAAATTTACCACAACCTCCCATAATTTCTGTTACTAGTGTTAAAACCTTTAATGATAGTGATACAGCAACAACTATTTCTGCATCTAAGTATTATGTAGATGCTTCTACTGACGCAGGAAGGGTAGTATTAAGAACAGGTCAAGTATGGGGAGAAATGCTTAGAGTAGCTAACTCTATGGAGATAACATATGTAGCAGGATATGGCACTAGTTCAGGAGTAGTTCCTTTAGGAATAAGACAAGCTATAATAAGTTTATCTGTTTTTTATTTTGAAAATCCAGAGGCAGTAGTAAAAGGTGAAACTGCAAACCCAGTGTCTGGGGCTATACAATCTCTTTTAAGACCTTATGCAGTCAGGAGATTTGGTATAGGGTTTAGCTAATGCCAAAAAAATCTATAAATGTTGGGGATTTAAGGTACTCAGTAAAATTACAAAGCAGATCAAAGTCTACTGATACAGGAGGAGGTTTTACTTCATCTTGGGGAGATACTAGAACTTTGTTTGCTAACATTATTCCAGTAAGCGGTAATAACCCTTTTGACGCAGGAAGAATAGAACATAACCTTACACATGATGTCTACACTAGATATTATAGTGATATTAATTATACAGCAAATGGTGGTCAAATGAGAGTTTATTGGAATGATTTTGGAACAAACAGAATATTAGAAATCAAATATGTTTTAACTATACAACAAAGAGATAGATGGTTATTATACAGGTGTACGGAAGGAACAAGTGAGGTAATTTAATGGCAGGTATAAAAATTAAAGCTGTTAATCAGGTAAAGTTTGAACAAAGACTAAAAAGTCAAGGCACATCAATAAATAGAAATATTGTAAATGCTGTAAATGCTATTGCTAATGCTATTAGAAATGATGCTGTTATTAGTATTAATCAAAATCCTAGAGCAGGAAAAACTACAACTAGATATAACCCTACAAGAACTATTAAAATTTCTAAGGAAGGAGATGCTCCTGCAGGAGATACTGGTTCTTTAGCTAGTCAAATTTATGTAAAGATAGACAGTGGTGGTTTTGGTGCTAGTATAATTAGTAATGCAAAATATAGTGAAGCTTTAGAATTTGGCACTATTAAAATGGGGGCAAGACCATTTATGCAACCTTCAGCAGAGCAAAACAGAAAAAAATATAAGGCAAGAGTAATTAAAGCAATAAAAACTGGATTAAAATGATAAATAAAATTAAATTAAAAATTAATAAAATATATAACCTTATTAAAAATAGATTATTTGGTAAGTTATGTGAATGTAATAATAAAAGAAAAAAGAAAAATGGAAAAAAAAACTAAATATAAAGTAATGGCTTTTAACTCTAAAGGCGATTTAATAGATCATTATGAAGATTGCAAAGTATTTGTAGTAACAGAGGATAGTGTTCCTGCAAGAGTCATGTCAGAAGGTGTTTATACTTTATTAATAGATAATTCTTTTGAAATAGGTGATTATGTTATAGGTGCTTGTAATAGCAATAAAGATATAGTTGCTACAGCTATAAATAAAGGTTCTTATGATATAAATAAACACGAGATAATAGGAAAAATAGTAGGAAAAGATATTAATGTAGCTAGGGTAATGATATGAGTTTACATGCATTTCCTTTACAAGAGAGAATATATACAACTTTAAATGGTGATTCTGCACTAGGTGATTTAGTAACTGGTGTTTATGATAGCATTCCAGATGATACAGTATTACCTGCTGTTCAAATTGGTTCTTCTACTACTACAGACGATGCGATGAAAGGAACTGATGCAAGGTCATATATATTTCAAGTAGACGTATGGAGTGCTTACAGAGGTTTTAAGGAAATAAAAACAATCATGCAGAGGGTGTATGCTTTACTACATGAACAAGCTCTGGTAGTATCAGGAGCAAATCTAATTAATTTGAGATGTGAATTTACAACTCAGTTAATAGAAGGCGATGGTGTCATTAGGCATGGTATCATGCGTTTTCGTGCTTATATAACCGATTAACAAATAAGGAGAAAAAATAATGGCAGCACAAAAAGGTTCAGCACTACTAATGAAGATAGGAAATGCAGCTTCACCTGAAGTATTTACTACTATCGGAGGTATGCGTTCAACATCTATTTCAATGAATGATGAGATGGTTGATATAACAAATAAAGATAGTTCAAGAGCAAGAACTATACTTGCACAAGGTGGAGTTAATAGTATGACTGTATCTGGTTCAGGAGTTTTTACAGATTCAGCTTCGGAAGCAACACTAGAAGGAAAGTTTGATAGTGCAACTTTAACAAACTATCAATTTCTAGTACCAGACTTTGGAACTTATACTGGTGCATTTATGCTTACTACTTTAGAGTATGCAGGTGAGTACAATGGTGAAGTTACTTATACTTTCACATTTGAAAGCTCTGGAGCAATAACATTAGCAACTGTATAGGTATTTAAATGGCTTGGAAAAAAATTGATGCTACTATTGATGGAAAAGAAATTTCTGGAAATATTAATGGTAACAATTTAGAAATACCTTTTACAGAAGGTCTTAATGCAGAAAGTGTCATAGTTATTGACGGAAGTGCTATAAAGGTGATAAGCATAACTAATGTCGGTGACAGGAATGAAATCTTAAAAATTGAGGTGAAAAATGACGAACAAGTATCGAGGCGAACTAAAGGTAAATCTAAACAATAAGGAATATAATACCAGATTAACTTTAGATGGTATTATGAGGATTGAAGAAACAACTGGTAAGCCTATTCTTAAATTAGCTAATGATTTAATGAATAGCCAGTTGTCTATGACTGATATTGTTAGTGTGATGACAATAGCATTTAGAGGCGGTTCAAATGATTTTAAACAAAAAGAAGTAGGTGATATCTTATTTAATGCAGGTATGATAGAGTCTATGAGAGTGTGTGCAGAAGTTATAACAAATACTATAACAGGGGGTACAAAAGAAGAAGATGAAAAAAAGCAGGAGGAAGTGTCAAGTCAGACCGATTAGATTGGCACAGGTATATCCAAATCGGATTAGGAATGTTAGGAATGTCCCCTGCTGTATTTTGGGATTTAAGTTTGACGGAATTGAATTTGGCAATAGATGGTTTTAGAGAATTTAATGGTGCAAATAAAGACAGACCAATGAATAAAGAAGAATTAAATGAATTAATGGAGTTATACCCAGACTAATGGCAACAGTAGATACATTACAGGTAAGAATAGAAGCTGATATGAAAGACCTTAAAAGGGGTCTTAGAGATGTAAAGCAAAGAACAAACGACAGTACAAAATCTATGACTACCGCTTTTACAAAGCTAGGTAAAGTAGTAGGTGTTGTTGCAGGTGCTTTGATGGTCAGAGAACTAGGAAGGGGTGCAGTTGCAGCAGTAAACTTTGCAGCAGATGTAGAAGAAATGCAATCAAAATCCTCTGTGGTTTTTGGTAGTTTTGCAGGTGAGGTTAGAGATAGTTTAGGTGCTTTTGCAAATGAAGTAGGTAGATCAAGGTTTGAGCTAGAAGGAATGGCATCAAGTATTCAGGATACTTTTGTTCCTATGGGTTTTGCTAGAGGAGAGGCATCAAAACTTTCAGTAGAATTAACAAAATTAGCTACTGATGTTGCTTCTTTCAACAATGCTTCAGATACAGAAACAATGAGGGCATTCCAAAGTGCTTTAGTAGGAAACCATGAAACAGTAAGAAGGTTTGGTATAGTTATTACTGAAGCTACATTGCAACAAGAACTTTTTAGAATGGGTATTACTAAGTCTGCTGATGAAGTAACTAACTCAGAAAAGGTACAAGCAAGATTAAATTTAATAACAGCAGGAACTACTGATGCTCATGGAGATGCAGCAAAGACAGCAGATAGTTATGCTAATAGACAAAAAGCTTTAAAGTCAGCTACAGATGAATTAACTAACTCTTTAGGTCAAATTTTTATGCCTATAATGAGCGGTGTAACTGAATCTCTTATAGGAGCAGCAAAGCATACTAATGACTGGTTACATAGATTAGGTGCTGTGGGAGATGCTATAGGGGATATAAGGCTTAACAATTTAAGACAACAACTCAGAGAAGTGAATACAGAACTTGAAGAATTAGGTGAAACAACTGAAGTAGTAGATGACTTACTTACTCCAATGGGAGGAGGGGCAAGAACTCAAAAATTAGCAGAACAGGAAAGATTACAAGCTAAAATTAATGAAATCTTAAATGAAAGAAAAAGAATAATAGAAGAAACACATACAGTTCAAACTAGGGACCAGATGGGATTAGATCCAGAACCTGAAGCAAAAGCACCTGCTGTTCTAAATAAATCACAAATAAAAGCTAATGATGATTTAAAACAATCTATTGCAGATGTTAGATTTGAAAATGAATTACTTAAAGCTAGTATGCATGGTGCTAGTGAAGCAGATTTAGAAATGATGAGAATAAGAAATGAATTTAAAGGGGTAAATGAGGAGCAATTATCTATTTTGCAAGAAGAAACAAGATTAAGAATGGCTTTAGAAGAACAAAAGTTAAATGAAGAAGAAGCTAGTAAACGTCAACAAGAATTAGCATTAGAAACAGTAGCAAAACAAAAAGAACAAATAGATTTATTAGAAGAATTAGGTATGAGAAACAAAGATTTTACAGAACAACTTAATCTATTAAGAGAAGCAGAAGAAATGGGAACGATAAGTTCAGATGAATATAATGAAGCTTTAGGAAGATTAAATATAAAAATGTTTGAATCAACTGAGGCAGGTAGTATTCTTATGAATGGTCTTAATAGAACAACTGAAGAATTATCTAAAACAATGGCAGATAGCCTTATGGGTATGGGTGATGGTTGGAAGGGTTTTAAAGATAGTTTAAAGGGAATTGTAAGAGATATAATTGCACAGTTCATAAAAATGCAAATACAAGCATTTATTACAAAACAAGCTATGAGTTTCATGGGTGGTGGATTTATGGGTTTTGGTGGAGGCGGTGGCGGTGGCGGTGTAGGATTTGCAGCTGAAGGAAATACTAGTCTTAATTCTAAACAACCTTTTGTAGTAGGAGAACGTGGTCCAGAATTATTTGTACCTAATACATCTGGTTCTATTATGAGTAATGCACAATCCAAAAAAATTTCAGGAGGAGGAAAAGTAGTGAATCAAACTTTGAATTTCGATGTAGGAGTAGCTCAAACAGTAAGAAGTGAAATTTTATCTCTAATGCCAACTATCAAGCAAGAATCAATTACTGCTATGGTAGATGCAAAGGAAAGAGGCGGAAGGGTAGCAGACGTATTTAAATGACAACATTCCCATTAACATTTCCAACAACTATTGCACCTAAAGATACTAATTTTAGAATAACTAGAATAGCAGGTGTAAATGAAAGTATTTATACTGGCACTCAACAAGTCTATCAATATACAGGAGAATATTGGGAAGTAGATATAACTATGCCTCCAATGAGAACTGCAACAGCAAGAGCATTTGTTTCATTTCTAGTAAGTTTAAGAGGACAATATGGAAGTTTTTTTGTAGGTGATTTTGATGCTAAAACTGCATTAGGAACAGCAGGAACTTCTGCAGGTACTCCTTTAGTAAAAGGGGCTAGTCAAACAGGTAATACTTTAGTATGTGATGGAGCACCTAATAGTCAAACAGGTTATTTAAAAGCAGGAGATTATATACAGTTAGGAAGTGGAGCAACTCAAAGATTACATATGGTAGTAGCTGATTCTAATTCTGATGGTAGTGGTAATTTTACTTTATCTATTGAACCTGCATTAAGAACTTCTCCTGCAGATAATCTAGCTATTACAGTTGCAAATACTAAAGGTGTTTTTAGATTAAATGCTAACACTACAGAATGGAACGCAAATGAAGCTTCAACATATGGTATAGCTTTTTCAGCAAGAGAGGTTATAGATTTATGAGAACAACTTCTTCTGCTTTTCGTGCTGTTGCTCGTTCTAATAAAATTAAAACTGCTGTTTTGGTAGAGGCTACTTTTTCTTCTGGTAGTATCAATCTTTGGACTGGATATGGTAATTTAACTTATGGAGGAATAACATATTCAGGAGCAGGTAGTTTACTAGATATTAGTAGTGTTCAGGAAAGCTTAGAAACTAGAGCTAATGGTTTTAGTGTGACTTTAAACGGATTAGACCCTTCATTGTTAGCTGTAGCATTAGCAGAGCCTTATACTGGTAGACCTTTTAAGGCAAAACTAGCTTTTATTACACCAGATTTAGACCAAGAAACTACCTTTAAAGTAAGAGTAGAATCAACATCAGGCGGAAATAAATACTTCATTGAAGATGAACAGCAAGATACAATAGAATTAAAATATGGTAATAAATATATTTTTGACGTTTCAGATAGCTCGGTAACTGGACACCCTTTTTTACTTTCAACTACAAGTGATGGTGTGCATGGAGGAGGTAGTGTATATAGTACAGGGGTAACATATTTTTTAGATGGAGTAGCTACTAGCGAAACAGATTATAAAAATACAAGTAATTTTAATGGGGCTACTTTAAGACAAGTAAAATTTACTGTACCTGCAGAAGGCTCTTTTCCTACTAACTTATATTATTATTGCCATGTTCATTCTGGTATGGGCGGAAGCCTTACAGGATATAGTTCTATTATAATTTCAGACCCATACACAATATTTGATGGATTTATGGACGTAATGGAATTAAGTGATAGTGGAGACAAAGCTAATATAAATTTACGTTGCGAAAGTCAATTAATATCCTTACAGAAAACAAATACTAGAAGATATACTCCTGAAGATCAAAAAATAGATTTTCCTGATGATTTAGGTTTAGAGTATGTAACATCTATTCAAGATGATGAGGTAATATGGGGCAGAGGATAAATAATTGGCAAATAGTTTTTCAAAAAGAAATAGAAAAGCCAAGAAATTTTAATAGAGGAAAAACAGACTGTGTTATGTTTGTATTAGATGTTATTGGAAAATATACAAATAATAAACTAGGACAAGAATATTTTGGAAAGTATTCTAATTTATCTCAAGGATTAAAGCTTTTAAAGAATTGGGGTACAAAAGGAAAAACATTAAATGAACATATTATAAATTTATTTGATAAACAGTTTGATAGAGTTCATATAAACTTAGCAAAAAGAGGAGATATAGTAGGCTTAAATTCTCCTATGGCTTGTAGTTCTAATGGAATGGCAGATAGTGGTTTTACTGTTGGTATTATGTGTGAAGGTTTTGGAAGGTTTGTTAATTATAAAGGTTACGAAGATATACCTAGAGAACAATTACAAATGGCTTGGAGTGTATAATGGGAGGTAAAGGCGGAACAATATTTCAAGTTGCATTAGCTGCAGGAGTAGGTTATTTAGTTACTGGAAGTGTTGTTGGTGCGGTACTTTATGCAGCTGCTGCTTATGCTAGTATTAAATTAGCACCAAAACCACAAATACCTGATCAAGAGCCTTTTTCAAACTTAGCTTCTAAAGATAGAAAACTTTCATTTAGACAAGCTATAACAACTAGAAAGATAGTTTACGGAAGAATAAGGGTAGGTGGTCCGATAATATTTTTAGAGTCTACAGCAGATGGTGGCATAAAGAATGAATTTCTTCATATGATAGTCGCTGTGGCTTCTCACGAAATACAAAGTTTTGATGAGTTTTATGTTAATGGAAATAAAATATTACCATCTCAGTTAGATGCTTCTGGAAATGTAAATGATTCAGGTACTCCCTATTATGACGGAAGTAAGTCTTTTGTAAGAATACAAACAGCTACAGGAACTACTTCGCAATCTGCTAATTCTGATTTAATTTCTGAATCTGGTGGTCTTTGGACTAGTAATCATAAATTATCTGGAATAGCTTATGTGTATTTAAGATTTAGGTTTAATAGAGATGTGTGGCAAGGAGGAGTTCCTCAGTTTGCCTGTGTTATTAAAGGTAAAAAAATATATGATACTAGAACTGGTGCAACAGCCTTTAGTAGAAACCCTGCATTAATTTTAAGGGATTACATGACTACTGATTTAGGTATGAAGATGTCTAGCACAAAAATAGATACATCTTCAGTTAATACTTCAGCAAATTTATGTGATGAAACTCAAGCTTTATCAGGCGGAGGAACAGAAAATAGATACACAGGAGATGGTATGATAGATACTGGAGTTACTCCTAGACAAAATATCAATGATATTCTCTCAGCTATGTCAGGTCAAATTACTTATTCTAATGGTGTTTTTAAATTTTTTGCAGCTAGTACTGCAACTGCAGTTATTAGTTTAAATGAAGATGATGTAGTAGGAGAGTTAAGAACACTAGCTAGATTATCAAGAAAAGAAAATTTTAATTCTATAAAAGGAAAGTTTTTATCTGAAGATACGGATTGGGAAGAAACAGACTATCCTGCATTAAGCCCTTCTAGTTTTATAACAGAAGATAATGGAGAAGTAATTTACAGAGATTTTAATTTACCTTTTACTACTTCTCAAGCTACAGCACAAAGAATTGCTAAAATACAATTATATTTAGCAAGACAACCTTTAACTGTTACAGGAACTTTCAAATGTAGTGCTTTTGCTTTAAATAATAATGATTTAGTAAAGCTAACTAATAGCAGATATGGTTGGGACGAGAAAGTTTTTAGAGTTCATTCTTGGGGATTCAATAATAATTCTAGTGGAGTGTCAGTTACTATGAGTTTAATAGAGTATTCAGCAAGTGCTTACTCATGGTCTACTACAGAAGAACAAGCTTTAACTGATTCTCCTAATACTAATTTACCTGACCCTTTTTCTATATTACCTCCAACTAATTTACAAGCAGTAGAAAATTTAGTTATAGCAAGAGATAACTCTAGATTAGCTTCTAGCTTGGATATAACCTTTACTGCTTCGTTAGATGCTAGAGCAGTTACTAATGAGATACAATATAAATTAACCTCTTCATCTACTTACATATCAGCAGGAACAAGCCCTTCAACAGAAACATCTGTATTAGATTTAACTGCAGGAGTTTATGATGTAAGAGTAAGAGCAATAAGTGCAATAGGAATAGCTTCATCATTTACTAGCACTCAAATTAGTTTATCTGGTTTATCTGCCCCACCTTCAAATATGACAGGCTTAAATTCTATGCCTAGTGCAGGACTTAATTTTTTAAGTTGGAACAAGTCTACAGATTTAGACGTTACATTGGGAGGGGGTGTAGAGATTAGATTTAGCCCTTTAACTTCTAGTGCAATTTGGAACGGCTCTACTTTAGTAGATGATAAAATAGCAGGGGATTCTACATCAGTTGTAGTTCCATTAAGAGCAGGTACTTATTTAGCAAAATTCTTTGATAGTTCTGGACATTACTGTGCTACAGCATCAACTAGTGTAACTACAGGAGCAACAGTATTAAACTTTCAAAATACTGTAACTATTACAGAAGGTACTGCATTTTCAGGAACTAAAACTAATTTAACTGTAGATAGTGGTAATTTACAATTAAATTCCTCTACTACAATAGATCAAGTAACAAATTTTGACGGCATATCTGATTTTAATTTTTTAGGAGGTTTAAATACTTCTGGTACTTATATTTTTTCAAATGTAATTACTAAAGGGGCAGTTACTAGAATGAGGTTGCAATCTAATGCAACTATAAATATTTTAAATATAAATGATTTATTTGACCAAAGATTTGAAAATATAGACACTTGGAACTCTTTTGACAATACAGGAGATGCTGCAGTTGGTAACTTAAAAACATTCTATGCCGAAAGTGCAGACGGAGTTTTTGGAAGTATAGATGAGATAACACAAAACATTGACACATGGTCAGATTTTGATACGATAACTGATGAATTTATAGAATTTAAGGAATTTCAATCTGTGGAAGTAAACAATAGATATTTTAGATTTAAAGCAGAAATAAAGACAGATGATCCTGCATACAATGTAAGATGCTCTGCTTTATCAGTAACAAGTAATACTTTATAAGGAGAAAAAATGGCAACCCATGATTATGTAATAGCAAATGCTGATGGTGCAACAGTAAGAGCAGATATAAATTCAGCATTAGCTGCAATAGTTTCAAACAATAGTAATGGCTCTGAACCTAGCACTAAATATGCTTATATGTGGTGGTTTGATACAGGAACTAATATTTTAAAATTAAGAAATTCAGGAAATGATGCTTGGGTTAATATTACTACA
>JGI24004J15324_10000171_pt1 | contig 25400 bp, 10 predicted proteins | sample LinPmetageLP32_FD_15324 | JGI IMG/M metagenome (IMG submission 15324)
TATAAAGAACCTTCCGAAATATCAATATTTAATTCATTCATTGTATCAATTAAATCTTGTTCAGAAGCAACTTTATTTTCATTTATGTAAATATTTTTTACTTTTCCTCTATTCATTTCAGCATAAGCATTAGCTTCTCTTTTATTAGTAGATAAATAAGTCAAACCAGTTCTTTTTCCAAGCTCATTAAAAGACTTAGGGCTAGCGTTATAAACTAATAATTCTTTTACCTTACCACCTTCTTTTAATAAAGAATTAACTCTATTTCGATAAAATGTAGCACCACCTGATGCAATAGCAAAACTATCTGCAAGTTGCGTAGGTGTAAAACCTAGTTTAAGCAAGTAGCTTAACATTGCTTGTGCTTTGTTTGTAGCACCTCTAACTGCATTAGCTATTTCCGCTTCATTAACATCACTTCTTAAACCTGATCTTCTTTGTTTTAATTTAGGTGAGTTCCATAAAAAAACAAAATCTTTTATAAATTGTGGAAAGTTTGCAAAAGCCATAGCTGCTTTTACAGGGTTATTATCACTCCAGTTTAAAAAATTTACAGAAGATATAGTTTGTAACAGAGCAGATTTTCTGTTAAAGAACATGATAGCACCAATAGAATTATTAGTCCAGTTCATAAAATTATTAACAAGTTTGTCTGCACCAGATGGTCTGTTAGTTCCGGTTCGCATACGATACAATGAATCTTCCATTGCACTTCTCCAGTTTGTTCCTAAAGATGCCTCTAGTTTATTCATATTTTCTTTAGAAAATATCGCATCAACATTAGCATTAAACTCTTCTAAAAACTGCTGTCTACCTACATTATTTGTAAAATTATTTAAATCAGATAATATACTTTGAACATCCCAGTAAGCATCTGGCTTTGTCCATTTTTTTTGTTTACTAACAAGAACCGCACCCTCTCCAAACAACCCTAATTCAGGATTTTTATTAACAAAATCGTTTAGTTTTTTAGCATCACGCTTAGATATACCGGGTATTTCATAACCTGCTTTAGTCCATAAACTAACTCTTATAGCTTGATCTTGTGTAAAGTCTGTACCAGGAACTATTTTACCTAAGTTCTTTTTAACATTAGGAAACTTTTTAAGTAAAGCTTTATAGTCTTGTTTTAATGTTTGTGCATAAACATCTATGTTTGCAACTCCTTTTTGGTATGGATCAATTAAATTCTTTTTAACCCATGCCATTTGTTGTTCACCTAATGTTCCTTTAGTGTAAAGATCATACATTAAACCTTGAAAATCTTCCATAGATGGTGGAACAAACGGTCTAAACCTACCTTTTTTAGCTCCACGCCTTTTAGCAACAACATCTGAAAACGCTTTACCCGCAGCAACACCTAAAGTTTGCTCTATAATTTCATTAAACTGTGTGTTTAATATTTTAGGATTAGTTGGTTTTGAAGGTTTTATTTCATTTCTACCTTTTTCAAGAATATTTTGTACCTCTATATGTGTAGTAACAATATCCATTGCTTGTTGAGCTAATTCTTCTGCTACAGTATTTTCTGTACCAATCATTTCATAGGTACTAAAATCAATACCACCATTAACAGAAGCAACATCAGGATTATTGTATCTTATCCATGTAGTTAAGTTTTCCATAGTAAAAAACTCTTGAGGCATTTTTGCTATATAATTAAACCACGGCGCTTTTAATTTATTGTCATCTAATTTTCTTAATTGCCCTTGAAAATAATTATCTTTTATAAAACTAAAGTTATCTTCTACAGAATCTTTTTCTGCTATATAAAACATGAGTTTAGCAATATTATTAGCTGGCATACTATGCTCTTCAACAAACAAATTACCTTTTTTCTGATCTATTAATGACCAGAATTTTATAGGAGCCATTCTTCTAATAACTCCTTTACTCATATTGCTTGTAGCGCTTAAAAATCCAGCCCACATAGCTTTAGCATCCTTATCATTTTTCATTGTTTCTGCCATAACATTAGCAAAACTTTTTAAGAAAGGCATTTTTAAAGCTTCGTTATTTTTAAATTCATCAGTTTTAGTATATTTTCTAAAATCCGATCTAGACATGTTAGCAAATTTACCTCTACTGTAATCAAAGTTTACAGGAGGAATAGGCGCTTTGTTATTAAAAAGTTTAATAGCTTCAGCTTTAGTTCCAACACCTAAAGCTTCATACACTTCATTTAAGGTTCCAAACATACTTCTTGGTCCTCCAGCTAATAACGAAGCCTCTAAAATGCTTGGACTTAAAAAAGGTGCTATTTTTTTTATCCATTTACTTCTAGCATCTAAAAACTTTTTATCTTGAACAAATACAGTATCTTCGCTTATGTACATGCTCATCAACTCTTGATCAGTTGCTTTGTCATCTATAAAGTATTCCCCTTGCTCGTAAAATTCTCCTTTTATAGTTCTTCCTTTTTTCTCTTTAACAATCCCAAAATATTTACCAGACGAAGCTCTATTAGTTATTCCTTGATCACTAGTAAAGTATTTTTGTTTTTCAAGCTTAAAGCCAGCATCTTTAAATATTTTATTTAAATTAACTGTTCTTAATGCATTACTAAAGTTCTGAAGCTGTACATTTATAAGCTTACTAGGCATGTTACTAAATACTAAATCATTAGTACCTCTTTTTAAATTAACTCTAGCCGCGGCAGCAACTGGAGTTGTTATTTCTCCTTTAGCTTCTTTTACATCTAAAACAGTGCTAAGAGATCTATTAGCCATTTGTTCAGCAACAGCTTTTAATAAAGCTTTTATAACTTGAGACTCTGCAGCTCTAGGAACATAGTTAGGATCAACCTTACCATCTTTAGTACCTATAGATTGATTATAAACTTTGTTGTCAAACTTTTTAGGAGTACGAATATTATTGTTACCAACTCTTTTAGGTGGATTAAAAAATATTTTTTGAATGTTTCTACCTAAATTTAAAGTTTCTCCACCGACAGTTGTTTGTTTTGGTTTTTTTGTTATTGAATCTATAATTGGTTTACCATTTCTAAGTATATTAACTTTTTGTGTTTTCTTAGAAGACTGTCCTAAAACTACGTTTTTAATAAAAGGTCTTGCTGCTAATAATAATTTTTGAGCTTTTAAAGAATCTTGTTTGTCTAAGTTTTGATTAGGATTTTGTAACTTTTTAACGTCTATACCAACAATGTCTGCAAGCACACCATAAGGTGTTATAGCCATTAGTTCTTTGTTAGTTAAATTGTCTTTAGTTATATCTATATTTTTTTGTTTAGCTAAACTTTGTATTTCATCTTGAAAGTCTTTTGAAACAGCTTCAACATTAATGTCAGGATTTACTTTTTTAGCAAAATTCATTACATCAATAATAGGAGTTATATCTGTTGTAGAGTCTGTATTGGTGTTAGAACCTGGATCTGCTATTTGCCTTGTGCTTGAATCAATAGGGGTAGTAGAGACTTTCTTTTTATTTTTAATCTGTATATCTCCTGCTGCAAGTTCTATTATAGATTTACCAGTTACGTTTTTACCTGTTAACCAACCAAAAAAGCTTTCATTTAATGCTGGATTAAATTCACTCATTGCTTTGTCAGATATTCTTCTTTTAACATCTTCAACATATGTTTCATTACCGGGCATATCTAAATAAGCTTGACTAACGCCTGGTAAGTTTCTTATAGAAGCATCCAACGTGTTAGTTGTTTCTATTAAAACTTGTAAATCGTCTTTTTCTAAGCTATTATCAAAGTCATCTTTATTTTCAAATTTTCTTGTACCATCTTCTTTTTGTACAATATCATCAAATTTACTTTTAAGATCGCCTGGAACTAGTGAAGGTTTTATTGATCCAGGCTGTTCTTTTTCAGTGTCAGCGGTAGTAATTCTAGTAGAAACATCAGCTTGCTTTTCTACAAAACTAGATAAAAAGTTATACATATCATTACCACTATTAAACGGATTTAATATTTCAGATGCACCACCTGGGTTTAGTTTACTAAACATACCGTTTAAAAATTCTTTCATACCAGAAAGACCTGCAAAATCACTTTGTTTTATATTACCTAAAATAATTGATTCGCCAAAAATAGTTAATATTTCTTCAAAATCTAATTTACCATCTTTTTTATAACTATCTATTCTATCTTTTATTTCTTTTGCCTGCTCAGGCGTTAGCTGTTCTTTATTAAGTTTATCATCTATTATATTTAGTAAGCCAAGAGAAGCAATGTCAGCTTTTTTCTTTAGCTCTGGGCTTCTTCCAAATATGTTTTTTTTAGCTATTTGTAAATGTATTAACTCGTGTAAAGGTGCCACAGCAGCAATAAGAGCATCACTAGTGGTTCCAGATTGTATTGCTCTATAGATATTAGCTTCATTAACATAAACACTACCATCAGGCATTACAGAAGCATAATTGTTTAATATACCTTCTTTATCTTTTTGTGATAACTTGTTTTTAGGATTTTTTTTATCGTAATTATCCATGTACGTATTGATATTAGCGCCATCAATGTCAGCTTCTACAATATCAACCGTTCCTTTGTATTGATGTTTTAATATATCAGTTGCTGCTTCAAAAACTTTAAGTCTTCCGGCTGCGACTACACCTGACACACTTCCTCCAAGACCATCTTTTAAGCTTTTTGCTTGAAACTCTTGATATTTTTTAAATGATTTGGATTGTAATAAGGCACCTTGTTGTTCTCTTAAATCATTTATTTCTTTTTCAAATTGTTCAACCTGTTGCTGAAAACCTTCAAGACCAAACGCGGGATCATTTATGAACTCAACATATGCAGCTTCTTTTGTTTTTAATTTACCACCTAAGTCTATAAGGTTATCTCTTTCTAGCTGAGACATTTTAGTCCACTTTTGCATAGATAAAAACTCATTGATAGAACCTGTTTGAAATAAATTGTCTCTTTCGTTTCTTTTTTCTTTTAATTCTTTTTTAGTAAAAAGAGTTGGATCTAATTTTGCAGCATCTAAATCAGTTTGTATATCGTATAATCTTCCAAATATTTTTTCTGTTTCTTTTCTATCTTTGCTAGTTGTTATTTCTTGCTTTAATGTGTTCCATATGTTTGTAACCTTAGCTGGACCTTGAAGCAATAAACTAGTGTAAGCTATGTTAGCTGCAAAATCTTTATCTAAACCAGTAAAAACAGATATTTTATTCTTTCTACCCAAATTATCTAATCCAACATGAAAAATATTAGTAACACTTTCTTCAACTAATTCAGTTCCTACTCCTTTTAGTGTAGATCTTGCGCCATACAAACCTTTTTGCCATAAATTCAATTTACCAGCTCTTTCTGCTATAGTTCTAGCTGCGTTAAAATCATTCATGTATCTTAACGTACCTAGTTTTTCAGCATACATTTCTACAAAACCATAACCAATAGCATTAAATATTCTAAAAGCTCTTGAATTGTTTTTAGAATCTGTAAAATCGTTTAATTGACCAAGAAGATCTTGTCTTTCTGTGAAAGAAAGACTTTTATCTTTTAATAATTCTTCAATTTTTAAAATTTGCTTGTCAGCAATACTTCTAGTAAATTCTGAACTACCTAATTGCCCACCAGCAGAACTAGTAAAAAATAAACCCATAGTAGTTCTTTGTGCTGTAAGTGCATTAGCTTTAGTTATATCATTAGCAACTAGTTTAGCTGTTCTACCTTTTAGTTTAAATTTAGTAAGATTTTTAATAGCACCAGTTGATATAAGTTTTGCAATTTTACCTGGTCCAAGCACTGCAGATATAGTTAAAGCAGCGTCAGCCGTCCAACTTTTAAACATTGTCCCTGAACTAAAGAAAAAATCATCATCATTTTTAACTTCATCAATAGTAGGTGGTTTAACAAACTTACCCTGTCTGTCTTGCATCAACTTGTAATAATCCATTCCTGCTGTTCTAACTAAATCAGCAGTTTCTTTGTCTTGAAAAAGTTCATAACCTAAGGCAACACCTTGATTTAACAATGTGTAAGGAGCTAATATATAGTCTCTTTCTATGTTAGCAAAAGTTTTATCTATTAAATTATGATTAAGTTGTGCTGCTCCCATGATAGAAGCAAAATCATCAAATTTTAAAGCTTTTTCTTTTAATACTTTTGCGGTTTTATTAAGTTGATCGTTTCTAAGATTTAAAGCTACTACTTCTTCGTTAAATCCTCTACCGTTAAAGTCCTCAATTAATACATTTATTTTTTCATTAAAAATATTTAATTGCTGATTCGCAACACCAGCATCATACTCTAAACCTAAACCTTCTATTAAAGATTTATTTTCTTTAGAATAAAAATCTAAATAATTTGTTCTTTCTAAAACAGCTTCTTCTATTTTTTTATTTAAAGCCCCAGATCTTTTGTTTAGATTTTTAGAATCTTTTTCAACTTGGGCTCTTGCATCATCGTAAGCTTTTAACGCAGTTCCTAGATCTCCACTTACAGATTCAGGCGTTTGATATGTTTGGTAACCCGCAGCCTTAAGTTGTTCAGGCGTTGCATTACGCATTTTTCTTATTTCATCAGCTGGATAAGTTTTGTTTTCTATAGCTTTTTGTTTTGCTTTTTCTATATTTTCAACTAATATTTTTTGATTAGGATAAAACACAGAACTACTTTCATCACCTTCATAAAACCAAGCTTCAACTCCTCTTATTATTTCTTGATAATTAAGTTCTTTATTTTTGCCAAAACCTAAACCAGATATATTGTTATCTTTTCTAAAGTTACCAATAACACTATCAGCACGTCTTTGCTTAAATCTGTTTAATCCTTTGTTTATTAATATTTCGTTTGCTTTAATTTCCTCTTCATCAAAAGTTATTCCTTTTTCTGGATCAGTATTTAGTAAGCTTGCTTCTGTAATTTTTGAAGAATCAAAACCTGCAGCTTTATAAATATCATAAACTTTATCACCAACAGCCTCTCTTAGTTCTTGTTCTTTTTTTAAATCAACAACTTTGCCAAACTCAATTCTAGCAGTTTCTTTTATTTTTTTAAAATCTTCATTGTTAGCCGCAAATGGACTATCTAATCTAGGTTCATAACCAGGCGTAGCTTCAAGAATATCTCTATATTCTTTGTACAACTCTATCTCTTCTTTATTATCAGAGGTTTTTAAATAACCTATAGGTTTGTTTTTTAATTTATCATACTTTTCATCAATAGTAACATTACCACCAGCTGGAAGATCAAACATATTGTTTACAACCTGGTCCCAACTGTTTTTTGTAGTTCTTGTAGTTACTTCATTAACTAATTCAGTTCCTAATTTTATACCTAAAGTATCACGATAAGCACTGTTTTCTTTCACATTACCTTCTACGGTAGTTCCCTTAATCTTTTCAACTGCAATTATCGGTTCTTCAATTTCATCTGCTTTAACAACGTCTTTAATTTTGGTTTTCTCCACACAGTCTTTATATGCCTGGGATCCTATTACATGTAAATCTTTACAATCTGCCATAAATTAAATTTAAGATACTGCTTGTTGTTCTTCTTGTAATTGTTCTTGACCTTGCGCTTGTTCTTCAGCTACAACCTCTTCTTGTTCAGCCGGTACTTCAGCTTTTTTTCTAGGAACACCTATTGGCATTTCATCGTTTATTTCTTTTTCTAAAAACCATTTAGTATAATCTTCTTTAAATCTTTTCTTTTCATTATCTCTTAATGCTTTAGATGGTTTTAAATAATGATCTGTAACCTCTGCTAAAATATTATTATTAAAAGCAATAGCAGGATCAGAAGACTCTTGCATTTCTAAAATACCATTTGATATTTTTTCCATTTCTAATTTAAAAACACCATTAGAACCAATAGCTTCTTTGTCTATGCCTACAAAGTCTTGAACCAAGCCTCCGTTTAATGGTTTTTCATAAAGATCTAAACTACCATCTTCTTTTGTTTTTTGATACGTCTGTGTTACACCTCCAGTTAACACAACTTCTTCTCCACCCATTTTTTCTTGTTCAAACATTTCAGGATTAGATTTTTTAAACTTATTATTTTTGCCACTAACATCAGGAATACTAACAAATATATCTTGTGTTTCAGAAAGTTTATTTAATTTACTTATATAAATTCTTTCTACAAATTTACCTTCTTTATCATAAATATCCCACGCAAGTTTTCTAATGTCATTATCTTTTGCTATAACCTGTACAACACCTGGAAGATCTTCATTTATTATATTAATAGCTTTATATCTACTGTATGGTGTACCCATTATATCTAAACCACCTTGTATACCAGCTTTCATAACAGCTTCCATCCATACTTCAGCATTAGAAGCTAAGTTTTCTAAACCTTCTCTTACAACCTCTACACTGTTAGCAATGTCTTCTGCATATTGTCTATCTGCACTAGGGTTTTTACTAGTTCCATTGTCCAGTGCTAATTGAATATCTGCATATATTTTTACAAAAGGATAATATAGTTCATTGTAATTAACAGGAGGAACAATACTTTCTTCGTAACCTAATTGATATGACATAGTAGACTGTAACTCTTCAACTTCATATTGACAGTCTTTTATTAATCTTTCGTTTTCTAATAGTTTTTCTTTTAATGCCATAATTTATAATTTACATGCCTAATTGTCCTAGTATTGCACCTAGAGCTCCTTGCTCTGCTTTATTTACCATTTGTTCTGTTTGCCACTCTCTATCACTAGCTGCATTTCTTTGACGTCTTAAATCATTTAATTTGTCTTGATCTCTTCTTTCTTGAGCTTCAAACTTATAAGATAAACCTTTTGCTTCAGCTGTTTGCATTCTTCTCCCTTCACCTATTTGTACACCTTGTACTCTAGCTTGTTCAGCATTTTGTAGTCTTTCTAACTGTTGTTGTCCTGAAGCTTTCATTTTTTCATTAGCAACTTCTTGTTTTTCTATACCAGCAGCAATACCTTTTTTACTTTTTAAAGCAGCTTGTGCTAAAGCTGTTGCACCACCCGCGCCTGCGCCTGTAGCTCTTATAGTATCTAGTGTATTTGCTAAAGCAATATCAGCTTCTTCAGCCTGCATTTTAGCAGCTCCTGTGGCTACACTTAAATTAGCAAATGGATTTGAAAGATTACCACTAAGATCTTTAGCTAATGAACTTAAATCTTTAGCGTTAGCGTAAGGATTTATAACTGGTTGCCTATTATTTTCTATAGTTTTTATGCCACTAGTTGCAATTCTTTTTTCTTCTACAGCTTTTCTTCTTAATCTTCTAGCATCTCTTTTAGCTTTATTTCCACTTAATATAGAGCCAAGCAAAGTTCCTCCGTAGACAAGATCAGGATTACAATTTAATAGTATGTTTAATATTTCTTCCATTTGTTTTAGTATGATGATTCTACAGTATCAGATGACACTGAAAATAATTCTTTTTTATTTGTATAATAATTAGTATCTGAACTAACCGTAGTATTCCAGTCTATTTTCATTTTAACAGTAGACCAAAAACCTTTTATACCAGACATATCTGGGCCAAATAAAACCTCACCACTAGTTGCCGTAGAGTTGTTTATTAAGTTAGCAAAAAATTTATTTTCTTTCTTTTTAAATGAGTTAGACCAAAATTGACTTTCAAGATCAGCTAAATTATTTTTAAATTCATATTTGGTTATAGGTAGTGTTTGATCACTAGAGCTAGCAATCATAGAACTAAGCTGCCAACCATTGTTACCTTCATAATTTAAAGTTTTAAAGTTTTTAACAACAGATGGTTGTGTATTTAGCACTAAAGTTACATAAGAATCTTGTGCTACAGGAGTTCCATTTGAATCAACCTCGTTGTAAAAATATGAATATTTATCTCCCGAGTGATGTCTCCATAAATCACCATCATTAAAAGTGTAAAAATCGCTATTTAAACTAACCATATAAGTAGGTTTATAACTAAAGAAACTTGTCCAACCTCTAACGTCTTCGTCATAAGAAGTTGTAATGTATGATGAATTTACTGTGCTTTGTATAGAAACTACATAATTTTTAGTGTGTATATCCCATCCTCCAACAACTCTAATACCAGTTTTAGTCAGTTCATCTCTAAAAAAATCATGCATACCGTAGCTAGATATTTCAGTTATACCGTCCATAGATAATCTACACACGCAATTTCTTTTTCTATCTGTAAAGTATTTTCTATAACCATAAACAGCAAAACTATAAGGGTCTTGTGATATACCATATTCTCCTGCGTAGGCAACAATAGCACCAATTACTAATCTACCTGATGTAGTAAGCGCAGCTCCTTCAGCAGTATATATAGCATCTTTATCTATTAAAGCTTTACTTACTTTATCTTCTTGAAATATAATTAAGTTTGTGTCTTCAGCATAAAGTTTTTGTATAGAACCATTGGCTGGATCTAGTGATCTAGTTATGCTTTCACCTACTGAAAATTGATTTGTATTGTTTACTCCAGTTCTTGAATTAAATATACCAGAATATATAAGTGAACTAATTCTATGTTGTTGTGCAAAAGTATCTTCTACTAAATAAGCTTTAACACCGTAATCTGTAGATACATTATTATAACCTCCTCGTATTCTAGCTTCTTCTATATACCAATCATCTGCTGGAACTCCAGTGTAAGATGCAGGTATATTATCAAAATTAACTATCGCACTAAAAGTGATAGTTGGTGTTCCTGTTACAGCTGGATTAGGTGCTGCTCCAGCAATAAAAGATGTGGCACTAATTCTTGATGCCACGTAACTAGAATAATTTATTGTATCTCCCGCGCCACTAGTGTATGTAAATGTAACTTCTTGGCCTACATTCATTTGACTAACTGTAAGAGAAGATGCTATTACAAAAGTAGTTCCTGTGTTAGAAACATAAGCACTTGACGAGCCAGAAGCAACATCTGTAATACTCTTGATTTTTTTTAACCAGAATGTGTTAAAGTAATTTACTTCAATTGTTGCTGCCATAATTTATTATCACTTATTTTTAAACATTATTACTATGATACAGATCTTGGATAACCATAGAAAGTACTACAAGCTTGTACATAATTTTGTGACCAAGGATTTGGTTCGTAAACTTTAGCACTTGTAGCAACAAATCTTGTTGAAAAGAAAAATTTTGTGCCTAAATAATCAGTTCCATGATAAGGTGATGTTCCAGCTGTTATAAAAGCTCTGTAATTACTTACACCGCCACCAGCATCTGCAAATGAAATAGTAGATGTAAGAGCACTTGTGCTATAAAGTTGAGTTACATATTTACCATATGGCACATGAGAATATCCATATGTTGTACTACTTATAACGGAAGGACAAAAGAAACTATTGCCTCCATCACTTGCTGTACCAATTTTATATTGATATGATTGAACAACGCCTGCGACTGAAGGATTTACGGTGGGAGCAAAATCTACACCATTTTCAATAACACAAGTACTATAGTACAAATCATTAGAGTTAACCCAAGCGGCTAAAGCATTTAGTTGAGCTGGAGCTGTGCCATTTTTTGCATCACTAGCAACAACTAAATATTCCCCTACTTGATTATAAGCTAAAACAAATTGTTTATAATATGTTCCTTCACCACTAGGTCCAGCTGAAGCATCTGTTGTTACAGGCATTTTAAAACCTTTGTTGGCATTAGCTGTGTTGTCTAGTGTGGTGTTATTTAAATCACTAATAGATGTCCAACTAGAGGTGCTGTTTGTTCGATGATATACTTTCCAATATACATCACCAGCAAGACCACTAGAGGGAAGATTTGCAGTCCAAGTCATATCAGCATTTAAAGATAATGATAAAGTTCCTTTTGATAAAGCACTACCTAATTTAAATATTGTATTTGTTTCAGATGCGTCACCAGTTTGCGCTGTACTAGGAGTAACACCGGTAGGTAAATCAGTTAAAGCATATCCGCTTGCTGGACTAGTACTTGTAAAAGTACCATCAGCTATGTAAAATATACCTGTAATTCCATATTGAGCATTGTACTTTGTTCGTAAAGCTTGTTGTGCGCCAGCCGGTGACAACATATCAATAGGTCCAGTTTGACAACCAGATCTTATGGTTGTATTAGCTTGTATTGGCCCTATGTTTATTATTTGATTTTTATTAGCACTACTTAAGCTTCCTGTACCAGCTTGATCATTATTATCAAAAGCGTCTTGAACTTTTAAAACTAAAGTATGAGAACCTGAAGGAGCGTTGTTTGTTGGTGTTTGAGAAATATTACCATTGTCTGGATCTATTTGAAAAGCTGGATTACCATTAGCGCCTGTTGGATTACCAGAGACAATAGACCAAAACAAACCTAATTGATTTTCTGCTGCGTTAGCGCTACCGTTTATAGCTGTAGTATTTTGGCCAGGCATACCACTAGGAGAACCACCCTCTTGATCTACTGTTATACTTATTGTTGGTAAAGGATTTTGAGTAAAAGATGGTGCTACATTTTCTAATTTAACATTTGAAATTACTAGCGTTGGAGTTGCGCCTGGTGCTAAAGCAGAGTTTGATGCCACAATTAACGGTATGTAAAACGTATAAACATCTTGTGAATCACTGTCGCTTATAAACGTAGCTAATTTTTTTAATTTTATTGTATATGAATATGTTGTGCCATCTTGAATTAGTTCAAATAAACTATTATTAGAGCTTAATAAAATTTCAGTATTACCAGTTCTTACAGACGTGTAGTATGCTCCATTTGCGCTTGTTTGATATGATGCATTAAATATTACACCTTCATTTGACACTGGCCAAAAAGGATCAGTTAACGCATGACCAACAATATCGCTTTCTAAAAATTGAAAATTATTAGCTGTAAAAGCAACCGGTTCATCAGAACCAGTTCTTACATCTGAATTTAAATCTGCGATTAAACCTACGGTATTAGTTTCCCAAAATATATCTAAAAGAGAATCAACAGGATCAGTTTCATATATAGCTAAAAAAGGTCTCATTGCATTTGTTAATGAACCTATTGGTTTTGATGTTGATACTCTAGCTATTAAAGGTTTGCTATCTATTTGATATAAATTATCTTGACCACCAGGCGCAGTAGGAGGAGTAGTAGATGTAGATAAATCAACGTATTCCATATTTGAATCATCAGATGTAGATATACTTACCGCTGTATCTGTTAATATACCTGGAAAAAACTGTATATTAGTAGTAGCCGAATTATTTTCAACCCTACCATGCAGTTGTACTGAGCTTCTAAACTGTCTTTGTTGGTCTGAAACTTCATTTAAATCTCTAGGAACTTTATTTATATTGTCATTGATTAAAACAATGTTTGCAGTTTTACCATCTTCATTACCTGGAAAAGGTATTGGGCTTGGACTTGCTGAAGAATTTAAAGCAGGGTATCCATTTAATATACCTGGTAGATATACATTATAATATTCTTGCTCTGTTTGTTTTAAAACAACTTTATATGAATACCAACCTATAGGGTTTATATTGTATGCAAACTTTATATCAGCCGATGTACCAAGTAAAGTATTATTTGAATAACTAGAATTAACTCTACCATCTGTAGGCACAGTGTATCTAGGTGGAGTAGCACCATCGTTTGTTACAGTGCCAACTTTAACATAATCTATATATTCACCTCTTAAATAATCTCCCTGTACTGGAACCGTTACATTAGATGGTGTGTTAGAATTATCAAGAGTGAATTGATATTGTGTGTCTGAAATAGCTGTTGGAGCACTTGTTATTGCAAAACCAGTAACATTAGTAGGTATAGCATATAAACCAGGTCTACCCTCTGTAAAATCAGGATATTCATTAGATGTACTTGTTATAGGTTGAGTAACACTTACTTGTAGTGTATCACCTAGCCAAGCTTTTATATCAGATGAAACACTGTTATAAGAAGAAAACAATGTAGAACCTAAATTAGGTTGTGATGTTCTTACAGATGATAAAATAACGGGTGATGTTCTACCACATTTATCAGAAAGTACAAAACCAACTTGATAGTTCCTGTTTTGTTTTAATGAGTGATTAGGGTATTCTACCCAACTAGTAGAAGATTTTCCACCTTTATCACCAACCTGTACATCATACTGTATTGATTCAGGTGCAGTGTATGCGTTTCTAAAATTACCATAAATAATTCTATTACCAGCTGTTTCTTGACTTAACGCTCTCACAGGCACAACATCATAAACTCTAGTTGTTTGATCAGAGGGTAAAGTTTTATACGGTTTTCTTGATTGATAATTATAATTAAAAATATTATCAACAGTGTCAGGTTGTATACTACTTAAGCTTAAGTTTTCTAATACCTTTATAGACGTACCATCAGACTCTTTATATAAAACATCTATTGAAGATATTTTAAAATCACTGTTTAATTGATTAAAAAGACAAGGCAAAGTAATTAACAATTCTACATTGTTTACATTATTTTCCATCCAGTCTAATATAGTGCTTCTATAAGCATCATCTTCATTACCATTAATAAAATAACCTTTTTGTTTAGGTATATATGCAATTTGTGTAAATGGTGCCATTAAAGAATATTCTCCATCATCAAATCTATATCTATAACTAAATCTTACAAATTTACTTTCTAAGTAATCAGGATCTCCAGGCCAAGTAGCGTCTGAAGATTTATTAGTCATTGTAGATATAAGAAACGTAAATATATCACCAGCTACAGGAGCTGTAATAGGTCCAGATAAAGTTACTGTTGTTATTTCGTTAGGTGAAGAACCACTTTCTATAGCACTTAAAACCGTTATATAATCATAACTAGCTACCTTTACTGTTCCAGTAGAACTAGTACTCATAACAGACATACCTGCTAATATATTAGTATTTTTACTAACAACAAATGTAGTTGTGGTTGGTGCTGGACTAGCTAATACAATTGCATCAGCTTTTTTAAACATTTTAATTGGCAAGTAAGGGTTGTATTTAGCAACGCTTAATTGGTCTTCATTTGTATAATATCCAGATATTCCACTTTGCGGATTTATATTTACTTTTCTAGGAGGATTTCTATTGTCTGTAAAAAATAATAAATTTTCAATTACACTTGCTTGTATGGGGTTTGTTGTAGAAAAATTTAAAAATACATTATCAACTATAACATCAGCATAAGTAGCTCCAGGTGAAAAAGCATATATAATACATCTTTTGTTAGAAGGAGCATAAGTTGGTAAAGTGTTTGTGTTTGTGTCTGTATAGTTAGTAGAAAAGATATATATTTTATCAGAGTATTCGTCTGCTAAATATCCTATAACAGTCATATTGCTAGGTAAAGACGGAGATATTAAACCTGTAGCAGTCATAAGTATGTTACCTAAAACAGTTTCTAAAGCACCTATGTCATCTTCTTCAGATTTACCCACAGATATGTTCTGTGCGTCTCTATACTCGCCGTTAGGAATTAACCTATCGTCCAAGTCTTTATTCATCTTGGACTTTAGAAAACTATTCTTTATTTCTGCCATGTATTAAAATTTAAGCCATTTAGATTTACCTCTCATTACTTGAATTATTTGATCAAGTTTTATATTAGATAACCTAATTTTAGCATTTCTTAGTTTAGCGCTTCTTTCTTGTTTAAATCTTCTTATAACATATTCTTGTACATTAGTAGAAACACTTAATATAGCATGTATAATATGTGCATACAAAGCTTCTTCTGCCATTTTTGGTATACGAGTATCCATTTCATAAGCATTACCATCAGATATATACTCTATAAGAACTATTTTATTTTTTAAGTTATTAGTAAAAGTAAACATACCTTTCCTTTCATCTATAGTAAACCAACCGTTTCTTTGACTTGTTTCTGGGTTCATACCATATCTTTGGCCTAACCAAGTTGTATAACCATCTCCCCACATAGTTCTGTATATATCAGCAACTTGATCACCTTGATTAGTCATTAGTGCTCCACTAATTCTAGCTGGATCAGTACCTGCCCATCTTTCATTTATAACCGATGTACCTTCTATGTTTTCTTCTATATTGTCTTGAGTAGGAACACCTAAATTATCTTGTGCTGGTGTTGTATAAGGATTACTAGTTAAAGTGTTTGCTGGAAATATAGTATGCTGAACTCCTAGTTCATCTATCCACGATAACCTTACATAATTTACAAAATCTTGAGGTATTATAATAGATAAATTTTGTGGTATACTTACTTCTTGTGATTTTATACTTTGTAGTGTATCATAACTAAACTCTTGTAATCCTCTTTTTGCATGAAATATTACATCTGTTTTTTTAACACTAGGTATAAGTTTACCAGCACCTACATAAGCAATAAGAAAATTATCAATTATATCGTGCAATGTGGTGTAACCATAACTACCGTTATTTTCCCACATAGTATTCTCATCTAGTTGTATTTTTAAATAAGTACCTGCAGTTAAAAATACATTAACAGTAACTATGTTGTTTAAAGCTGTAAAAGGATTAGAGTTTGTAAAGGTTAAAATTTCACCATTAACAACTGTAGCATTTTTGTTTAAAGTAATTTCTTGTTTAAAAAAAGTATAAGCTCCGTTGCTATCAGCTCTTTGTGTCATTACTTTATTTAACACTATAACGCTTCTGCCTCCGGTGTTTGTATTGCTAACAACTATAGTACCACTTGATATATATGGCCCACTTACACCCATACCAGCAAGTATGCTAGCGTTATACGCACTTAATGTAAGAGTTGTAGTACCTGTAATCGCAGGTTGAAACCTAAGAAGCATACCAACAGTTGTTCCATTTTGAAGCTTATTCCAGTTAACAGTTGTTACACCAGCGTTAGTACTTACGCTTGTAACACGAGTTGGAGGATCATATGCAGTCCAAGTGTCCGGAGGTAAAGGATCATCAACCACAGCGTTAGAACCTAAAGCTAATATATCACTTGTAATATTTGTAGCCATTATTACACTATATTCATCCAATATAGAACCAATATTGCCTGTAACAAATGGAACGTAAGCATTTCCACTTATTGAAGTTCCAGGGTTTATTGTAGAAAGAACAGTTGTTCCTGTATCTACACCTAAACCTGTAACTACCATGCCAGTCTGTATATCTTGATTATATGCGGTTAAATCTACTGATGTACTTGCAACGCCTGTTGCGTTTGTAACTATACCTGTTTCACTTGATAAACTTGGTGTAAGCTCTGTCCATACATTTGCATTAGGGCTAGTAAATAATTTAAAATTGTTTTTATTATAATTACCTGTAGCAGGATCTGAACCTCCAAAAACTAAATCAGTATCAAAAGTTGATGTAAACGTTTTACCTGAACCGGTAGTGTCTATATAAAACTGCTGTGATCCAGCGTAATATTGTCTATTAGTTTCGGTTATTAAACCACCATTAGGTCTTGACATGTTTTATTATCTTTGTTGATTAATATTTTCTTGTTGTACTTGTTGATCTGCAATTTGTACAATTTCCATACTTTTAACCACAACACCTGCATATAATAATATTTTTAATATTAATTCAGTTTGATCTGCATCATGTAGCTCAAAGTTTATTGAAGTAGCTTCGTTATATTGATATGCATTACCGTTTAAAGTAAAGTTCCATATTGGAGCTAAAGGTTTTCTTATATAATCTATGTTAATACCACTAGTTATAGTACTAGGGTATACAGTTATTTTTTTGTTTTCATATATATAAATCGGATCTCTAGTTGTTGGTTTTGTTAGATTAGATCCTAATAAATGATATAATTCACTTCTACCAACTCTTTCAAGCTCATGATATGGTAAAGCACCAGCTTGATAAGTTACTGTGCCTAATCTATAAAAATCGTTTGAATCAACCACTGTTAAAACAGTAAACACTGAGGCTGGTGAAACCGTTAATGATATAATATTATTAGTTATAGTATAAGATGAAGAAGGTTGTAATACTCCGTCAAAATAAACTTGAACAGTACCATTAGATAATTGATTAGATGTTAGTGTGGTGTATGTATAAGCTTGTTGATTAATTATAGTGCTTAATGTCTCTGTGGATTGAGCAACACCAGATTCTTTGGGTAAAGAAAAAGAAGGCGCATCATATATAGCTGCACCTGAAGTTTTAAATATAGATATTTTTTCGTCTAAATTCATTACTCTATCAGAGTAATCGACGTCTGCTTGTGGAACACGTAATTGCTGGTTCAAGCTATCAAAGTATGATTCAAATATTTCTAATTGAACTTGAGCACCTATTTTATTAAACTCAACAGGTGTCATATAACCTCTCTGCTCTTTATTTAGTATTAATAAAACGGTTTGATATACAGTATTTACGTTTATTGCCATTTTAATATTTTAGTTAATAGTGATTAGGGCCACAATAGTGACCCTTCACTATAATTATAGTCACATATTATTGTAACTTTTTCTGAATTGTTCTGAAAACTTCTACGCCTTCATCAGTTTTAAACCAAGCAGCTAATGCTGAGTATGGATTTTCATCAAAAGGAACAGTCATAAGTTTTCTATCATTTGATCCCCAATGAAAACTTCTTTGGTCTTGAGATATTTTAACTATTGATTGTTCAACAGCTTTTATACCTACATTTCTTAAACCTACATTTTCATCAGAAGCTATAGCTAAGAAATTAGCTGGATTTTGTTTTGCCATAAGCATAACATCTCTTTTAATTTCTTTAGAACTCATACTTGCTACATCACTTCCCTTTTCAACTCTAAGAATCGCTTCCGCATGATCTATTTCAAGATTTTTAGCTGCATTCATTGCATCTAATTGATAATCCATTTGATCTAATTGATCTTCTGCTTGTTTAGCAGGCATAACTTCATTATATTTAAAACCTTTTTTAGGATGATATAATGATAATAGTTTTTGTAAATTTACTTTTTGTTTTGGAACAGTTAATATTCCATTTTCAAAAATAATATGTCCTAATGTACATTCTCCTTTTTGTTCATCAACAAATGGTGAATTTTGATTAGTAGCATACCTTAGTTCTCTTTGCTCTCCAGTTTCATCATCAAACCATAGTAAAGGATACCTTGAACTATGTTTAGATTGAAGTGTGAATGTAAGAGGCGCATGAGGTCCTGCTAGTCTATAGGATCTATTTTTAATCTCCCATTTAGGGGCTTTAATTTCTTTTGTTTTTGACATGATATAATATAATATAATTAATAAAAAAATAAAGGGCTAGGCGCCGAAGCGCCTAACTCTTTAAAGTAATCTTAAGCTTGGAACAATACGAAATTGTTAGCCGCTTGAGTCACAAGACATCTTTCAGATAAAAAGTGAACCTCCATAGCATCTAAATCAGAAGTGTAAGCACCTCCAACAGATCCAGTGATCCAGTTTTTGTATCGTCTGTCATCAGCTTGTGAAGCTCTGTATCTTACGTGCAAGAATGGTCTTCTAATGTTTGTACCTAATACTTGGTCATAAACAGTTGAAGTTCCAGCAGGTATTAATACACCATCAATTCCAGGAGTACCAACAGCACCTCTTGTAGAAGCATCGTTTAAGTATTTCCAGCTAGTTTTATAGAAGTCATAAGAACCTCTTCTGAAACCAGAGAAACCTAGGTTTAATGCCATTTGCTCAGAGTTTTCAAATAAACCATAAGCAGTACCACCAGCGTAACCGCTAGAGATTTGAGATAGCATATCGTCAAAACCTAAATCAGTAGCTCTGTTTAAGAAAAGCATGTTTTCTTCAATAGCTCCTTGAGTATCTAAGTTTTTAAGAATTTGATCGAAATCAGAAATACCAGTTCCAGCAGAAAAACCAGACATAATATTACCTCTTGTTTGAATAGCAGCAAATAAACCTTCAGTACCGTGAGCGTTTACAGCAGCAAATCCAGGTACACCACCTTTTCCAGCTTGGAACATACCATCAGCAGCAGCACCGTCAACACCGTTGATTGCAGCTTTTTCACCTTCAATCATCGCCATTTCTAAATAGTCATCAAATCTTAATCTTGTTTCAGATTCAGACTTTAAATACCATAAGTATCCTGATGTACCATCTTCAGTAGCAACTTCAACCCATCCAATCTGTGCAGTGTCAGAACCAGAAATTTGGTATCTGTCTTTTATGATAATTGGTGTGTTATGAAATTGTGTGAATTGTGGCTGTGCAGATTTGTTAGGATTACCAACAGTTCCTTTTGCAAATACTGAACCATATACAAATAGTTTGATAGGGTTAACACCCGCAGCACCAACACCTAAAGTACGTAAATTAACTTCTTGAAAAGCTAAACAAGTTACATCAGTAGTAGTACCACCACCTGCTGCTACGTTAGAAACGACAGCTTTGATAGTTACACCTGTATTAACGTTCATTAAAACAACAGTATCGTTTTCATTGATTACGTTAATAGCTTGATTAGTGCCGGTAAAAGGAGCGGCATTATCATTAGTAGGTATAGTTACAATACCATTATCAGCAGCAGCATTGTCATCTATAAAACAACCATCATATGCAATATGAAGTCTGTTTTGCTCAGACCAAACAACTTGGTCAGATGTCATTGGCATTTCAGCGCCAACCATTCTTAAAAATCCAGATAAGGTTCTGTTTCCATATCTTTCAACTTCTTGTTCATATACTTCTGGTAAGTATTGTTGCGCGAAGTTACCGCCTGCAGCATCAGTAAAACTTAGGTAGTTTGACTGAAGAGCCTGTTGAGTTAAGGAAGGTAAAATACTTCCATAAATTGGATTAATTGATCCCATAATAGTTTTAAATTATTTTAGTTAAAGTTTTTTGTTTTAATTTTCAATTTTGAAGAATCAAGACCTGTAACAGCTTTAACTTTATAACCGCTAACAAAAACATCACTTGGAGCTGTAGCTCTAGTTTCATTGCTTATGTTTTTAGTTTTTGCAACAACACCTTTTATAGCATCGGCTTTACCCTGATCATAAAAGTGCTGCGCAATAGTATCCGCGTTTTCAGCAGCATAAATAGCTTTGTGATAACCACTAACATCTTTAATGCTACCATCTGTGGATAAGAACTTCTTAATCGTGTTGGTAATATTAGATTGTTTTTCTGCAACATCATTAGGATTTTTAACTCCGTATCTAAATTTTTTCTCTCCTATTTTAAAATCAAAACCTTTGAATTCATTAGAAAAGTAGTCTTTAGTTTCAGATTTAAAATCTTCATGTTGTTGAGAAGCTATGTCTTGCTCTTCGTTGTAGCGATTGAAAAAGTCCAGTGCTTTTTGTTGGTCTTGAGTAACCCCGGGTCTCAACTTGATCTCCTCGTAATACTTACTCTTTAAACCTTCTAAGTGCTGTTTGGCTTTCGCAATCTCTTCTTTATAGGCGAGTTTAGTTTTTTTAACCACTCGCTCTTCATCAATCTCTTCATCAAAAGAAAAATTGTCATCTATTAAAAAATCAATTTCTTCTGAATTGAGATGAGATTTCGTTTGTTTATAATACTCTTTTAATAAAGTATCATTATCTACATTAGAATAATCAGCATTTAATCTAACATAATCTTCTAATGTACCACCTGTTTCTTTCATAAAGTCTACGACTTTTTCGATGTTTTCTGGTAGTGAAGCAACTTCTCTTATTTCATCAGGAGTAGGTGGAGTAATTTTTTTCTCCATTTTTTCTCCTATTTCAACAACTTCTTCTTCTTCTTCTTCTACCTTTTTATCCTCAACAGGTTCTTCAATTATTTCTTCTATAATTGGTTTTACTTCTTCTTCTTTAACCTCTTGTTCAACAACAGGTGTATCTTTCACTTCTGTTTCTTTTACAGGAGTAACTTCTTCTTTAATTTTAGATAAATCTATTTTAACAGGTTCATCTTGTTTAAATTTTTTAGGTGTAGTTTTTTTAATTTTAAACTCACCCTCTTGTTTAACTTGTTCTGACATAATATAATATAATAAAAATTAATAAAAATTTAAGACACAAATTGTTCTATATCTATAGAGTTTTGATTTTGCTCAAAATCAGTAGGTAAAGAATCATTTTGTCTTTGACTAATCATTTGTGATTGTTGTGTAGCTTGTATTTTAGTTCTTTGATCTTTACGATCTTCTATTTCTTTTTCTTTTTGTTTGCTAATGTCAATATCCATTTTCTTTAATTTGACATCGTATTCAAACTCTTGAGCCATAAGCTCTCTTTTAATTTCAGCCTCTGTTTGCATTCTTTGTATTTCAAACTGAGACTTGGCTTGTTCAATTTGACTTTGTGTATCTGCTAAAGCTTGTTGTTTTTCAACTTCTTGCATTGCGGCAGCTTCAGTAGCTTGTTGATTTGCTTGAGATTGTGACTCAATCACTTGTTGTTGTTGAGCTTGGTCTTGTTCTTGCTTCTGAACTCTTTTATATTTTAATACTTGATTAGCTAATGTTAAGTTTTTAATTTCCCTAATATCAATAGCATCTTCAAGATATATTTGGTTTTGCTGTAGAGCCATTTGTATGTTTTGCTCTAGCATTGATTTTTCTTCTTCTTCAGGTTCTAAATCTAAATAAATACCAAAATCATATAAATGTAATTTTTGTATTTCTTCTAAAGTTGCTACATTAAATTTACCTATTGTTCCTAACAAAGAAGCATTAGTTAAATCAAATTGTAACATATCAGCAACTCTAAGTGATACATTTTCACAAGTTCTTAATGTTAAATATAAACATGCTTTTAATATATGTTTAGTTGCTGTGTTTGAAGCATTGGCAGCCATTTTTTGTAAACCTACTAACGAATCTCTTTCTGGTAAACTACCATCTCTAGCTTCATTCAAACCAGTTACGTCTCTTATCATTTGTAAATAATACTGATAAGTATTAATTAACGATTGTATTTTACCATTAGCACTGGAAGTTTGTAATTCTTGAATAGGTACTTTACCTCTGTTAGGATCACCATCTTGCGTTAACGATCTACCAACTATACTACCAGTTTGGAAATACATGTTTAAAGCTTCTTGTGGGTTGTAATTAGTTCCATTACCTAAGTCAACCTCTGCAAGACCATCAACATCTACAAATACACCATCTGGAACCATTCTAGCAATTACTTGTTGTAATTTAAGTGACGTAAGCTGTATCATATCAGCAAACCCAGTTATACGACCCACAAGTGAATCTATACGACCTTGATACATATGAGGTGCTACAATATTGTAGTTCATGTTTACTTTAGTTAGATCACTTTCTGGTCTTGTCATGTTTTCTGACAACTTCCAATCTAACATTAATTCTAATCCCATTACTTTTGCACCTGTAAATAAAACTTCAATACTTCTTGAAACTCTATCAAAATTATCATTAGGTGGTGGATTAAATGTATCTGGTTTTTCTAATACTTTTTCTAAACCTTGCTCTGTGTACTTTACTTTAAATACTTGATCCACATATGTTTTGTATTCAAAGTATAAAACCTGTATCTCGTCGTTATCAGAGTTTGGACCTCGTAAATAACCTTGTCTTCCTGGGTATTTAGCTATACGAGATAATTGTTCGTCAGTTAAATCAGGAAATTGTTTTTTAAGTTCAGGTAATGTAATAGATTTTACTTCACCTACATAATATAAATCCTGGAAGTTAGGATCATTAGTATATGAATAAACCAAATTAGCTGGATTAACATAATCAATAACAACTCCTTCAGATTTATTAAAACTAGTTTTGCACGCTCCAATACCTATTGTAACTATATCTTCTACTAATCTTTTATTTATTAAATCATATTTATTAAAGTCTAGTATACTATTTATAACTTCTTCTTCAGCTATCTCTACAGATTGCTTATAGCTTAACTGCATGTGAACCTCTAGTTCTTCTTTATTTTTAGGAAGATTATCTGGATCTAATGAATGATATAAATTAACTCCTATATTTTGTTTAATACTATCAAGCAATGGTTTTGCCATTGTGTCTCTCATTATAGTATTAGCATATGATGTTCTTTGTTTTTGTGAATATGGATCTTGAGCAAAAGCTTTTATTTCATATTCTTTTGATGATATACCATTAACTACTATGTCTACAAATTTAGGTATAATAGGTACTGGTTTCCAGTCTAAATTTAAATAAGACAAATCACCATTAATAGATAATTCGTCTTTATATTTTTGTATTGGCTGCTCTGCTCTTGCGTATAATCTAAGTCTATTAAAATTTTGATAACCAGTCATCCATCGGCTACTGTTTATTCTACCACCTCTAAACCACTCATTTTCAATGGCTTGAGCTACTTGCAAACCGTATTCCCAACTTCGCTTTTCCGCCTCAGGTACCACCTGACTAGGGAAAGAACTATTACTAGTTGTTTTAATCATCTAATTAATTATTTTTGAATTAATACCTTTGTTGTCATATTTAGAAAAATTTAAATTAATTTTTTCTTTTTTAATTTCAGCAACCGGTCTATATTTATTTTTATTACAAGCCATGATTGCTAAACCAGAACTAATAGAAGCATCATGCTTAGTTCTATTGTTTATATCAAATGCAGCCCAATCTTCTAATGTTTTTTGTAAATACATTGTGCCATATTGTTCATTGTTGTAACCTACAAAATTTTCAATATAAGCTTCGATAGCAGCAGCATGTGCTTGTTTAACATCTTCACTTGAGTTAGGTATTCCACCTATTTCTTTTTCAGCTACAGATAATTTATACATTGTCTTATCTGGTCTGTTCATAGAATATGCTCTATATCCTCTACGTTTTAAATAATACAATAATCTTGGTTTATTGTTTTCTGCAAGAAGAGGCATGCCATAAAAATATAATGCCATAAGAACATCTTCAAAAAATATTTCTGCAGTTGGTGGTCGAGATATATATTCTAAAAAAAACAAATTTGCTGGAGCATTATCCATGCTAAATTTAGTTAAACCATGTAATGAACCTTTAGAACCTCTACCATCTACTGTTCCTGATATATCGTAACTGTCACAACCAAAAGCACCTATATGCTCGTTAGCAGGGTATTTAATACCATTTTTAACTATATATCTATTTTGTTGATGTGTTTCTGGAACCCAAGTAATAAAAAATCTACCTTGTTTACTTGGAGTAAACATAACACTTGTATCTTTAATCCCACCTTCCCATTGAAAATTACCTTGAGTAACTACGTTTGAATTTTTTAAATCTTCGTTATAATCAATTTGTTCGTAAATCTTTGTAAGATTAAATAAAGATTGTTTTGTTTCATCTCTGAATGCGTGTTTTTCAGTACGTGGAAACTGTCTATATAACTCATTAAGTGCATCAGGATCTTCCTTAAGACCATCTACTTCATTTTCCCAGTGCTCAATAACACCGATTTCAATTGGGAAACCGTCTGGACCTTTTTTTGGTTTTTTAGGCGTCTCGAAGACAGGTAACCCGTAAGAATCAATGTATCCTTCGTAGTTCCATTCCATAGGTATGAACAAGCTATATAATCCCGAGCTAGTCTGCCCATTGCGGTTTCTTCTGGTAACGTCTGA
>JGI24004J15324_10000174_pt1 | contig 25277 bp, 20 predicted proteins | sample LinPmetageLP32_FD_15324 | JGI IMG/M metagenome (IMG submission 15324)
GATTTATATCCCAATGAGTGAATCGTCCCATCATCACTTAGAGCCATTGTTCGCGTCTTTGTTAGGTTTCCCTTGAACTCTCCCCCCAGATACTTGAAGCGAGGCCAAGGGGTGTAATTATTTGCGGAGACGCTTGATGTGGAACTTGATGTCACACTTGATGTCACACTTGATGTCACACTTGATGTCACACTTGATGTCACACTTGATGTCACACTTGATGTCACACTTGATGTGATGGAAACGGCAGGGGTGACAGATACACTTGAAGTAACAGAGACTGATGAAGTAACCGATGGATCTTTCTTAACGGTTGGTTTGGACTCACCAAATTCGTCAAGCTCTTTTAAAGCTTCTTGAAGGTACTTGATTAAATCGGATATTAATTTGTATAACATATCCCCTTACCACTTTACTTTGTTTGCCCAATACGCCGCTGACGATGGTCCTTTAGCAATGTTTTTAGCGTGTCGGCTTTTGAACGCTTTACGCTGCTTTGCATTCTGATTAGTCTTTGCACCCTGCTCCCCGAACCTGATTAACTTAGGTTTATTATTAACATTTGCTACAACTACATGAGACTTAGTTTTATGGTTAGGTGTTCTTTTAGGTTTGTTTACCCCAGAAACCCCAGCTTGTTTTAACAAGCGTTTTCGCAGGCTAGCATTATCGGCCATAGCTATATGGTATCATTTCTAGCGGGGCAGTCAATGACGTGGTGGGGCCTCCTGCCCGTAAGAGTCAAAAGACATTAGGTGATCAATTGTGTTATTTAAACCATTTGTTTTCCAAAAATTACTCTGTATCTCGTAATTGACTCTATGGAGAGTGTCAACGTGTGATGGGTTGATTTCAGAACCCAAAGAATTTTTGTAGAGTAAAAGCGGTATCGTGTAAGTATTTCCTGAGTTGTAAACTAGTTGATCTGCAACTGCCCTCGGTAATACTCCATTGTCTAATTTGTATTTTTCACCAGAGCAATGTAATCTGATGAGCTTTTCTGCGTAGTGCCTAGTTACGAGGTAGCACGCCGTAGAATAGTCATTTATAAACCTCTTGTGTATGCGGAAGTATACGCAGGTATCGCAAATTACGCTAAGCTGGCACACGTCCCAATCATAAGGGAGTCTCTTGAAGAAATCCCCCCAAGAAAAGTTCCAGTAATTAACTAAGTCTAAATCACAGTCATCTTCCATAATTACAGCATATGGTTCCCCCGTGGCATAGAACTGCTTTACCGCATCTAAATGCGAAGCCACGCAACCAACTTCAGAAGATGACATGTTTGGGGGGTATTCCCCTTCAAGGATATACCTCAAGTCGTTTTTCCCGTCGTGAGCGGATACTCTGTTGTAATCGCTTATGCCCCATTTTCTGAATTGATCTTCCATGAAAGCCCACCTGTCCTTTCGGTGATCAAGGTTGATGCAATATATCTTCCCTATTCCGTTTAATTTATCCCTCATCTTTGGCGGAGATTTTACATAAGTTCATTTCAAAGGTATTCTAGATTTAGAGATATACAATTGTAAATTACAACTGTATATATGAGCTACAGAAATACCTTTGATTTCACTTTTTGCGGGAAGCGACCTTCGCGGCATAGATTTCCGCTCTTTTTTTAAGGATACGCTCCTTGTTCTTGAGGTAGTAACTTTTGTTATAGTCTTTCCTCTGCTCGAACTTTTCTGGGTCGGCAAGCTCCTCCACTCGACGCTTACTCATTATCCGATCCTTGTTGTTTAGGTAATATTGACGCTGGTAATCCTTCCGTGCATCCTGATTTCTAACGTAATAGCTATCTGCTTTGTCCATATTTCGCCTCATTTCAGGTGTGTGCAGGGTTTTAGTCAAGTTTTTTCCTGTAAGGGTATATATACATACATCTCACCACCCAAAAACCTGCCAGTGACGGGTGGCGTCCCATGTCAAATCGACACGTCATCCATCCAGTGCGGAGAAATGTCTAGTGGCTGACGCCAAGTGAGTTATGAATCCCGAACGGTGACTGCTCCAGAGTCGCAGTATTGAGAAAAAACAAAGCGAAATTTGAATCATGAACCATGAATCATGGTCCCCGTATCATTTTTCAAGGTGCATGATGCAGGATCAAGCTGGTCATTTCGAAGTGGCGGGTTTCATTTTGCGGTGCTCTCGATCTCGGCAGAATTCTAATCTGAGAAATGAATCCATTCCTCAAAATGCAAATCTGATTCTTGAACCATGAATCTTGGATCATGAATCTTGAATAATTAAGTGGGAGAAATCAGTCGAGAAAATCTCACTAATGAATCTTGGATCATGGCCTGTGTAAAATGGGGTCGGATATGAGAGAGTGATTGGGGTTCAAGATGGGCGGTTCATGGAACAAGTCTAGAAATTCTTGATGTGAGGGCCTGCTCACAATTGAGCGAGGTTGCGATCTGACAGGGAGCACCTCGATATGTGCTCTGTATACTAAAAATGGCTGCAACGACATTTGCATATTTGTTGCAATAGTCTTAACTCATTGAAACACAATGACTTATGTTTTTGAGTGTCTGTTAGATCTGTTAGAGCTTAACTCCTTATTGTTCAATGCTTTGCAACGATTCTTCATGTATTTTGGGTGGCTAAAAAACGTGTGTATTTGACGGTCGAACAGACCCCATAAAATCTTTTTTCAATTATTTTATCGACAATCAAGGGGTTTGCGCCTTTAATAGTTCCAAGGTCGGAAACGACCACTGAATACCATGAACATTACAACAATGATCCAAGTCACTGAGATTTTTCAATCTCTTCCAACATTCGAAACATTCGCTTATTACAACGAGTCGATAAAAGATGTCGATTTTGACGAAGACGGCAATGTCGAAAAAATACATTTCTTTTCAGGTGACTACCTGAAGCGGATTGACATTCGAACCATTGGGGGCAAACAGACCTCTTGGATTCTGTTCAACTCCTGCGAGGTGATCGCCTCGTTCTTCCCCACCAGCCTTTAACCCTTTACCTAATGAATACCATGACAAAACAGCAGCAGATACTCACGGTCCATGGGACCATCGCAATCCTTGAAGGCACACTGATGGGAGACTGGCTCGCAGACAACATCGCCCCCGCAGCCGAGGCGATCAAATCAGACTACAACCCGTCCGTATGGGCGAACGGGATTGACAAGTGGGTGGACTATAAGGTCGATGAAGCATGTGCGGCCCGTGCAGCCGAGCTTGATGAGCGGGAGAAGAGTTTGGCTGCGCGTGAAGCGGCCCTTGCCAAGGGCATCTTGGATCATAACCACTGGCGTGATGAACTATTCCAGACGGCTCGCTCGGCGCACACCGAGCTAGGCATAATGATGGACCACCTTTAGCCTTGAACCTGCCTCCTGACTCTCGGGTCAGGGTGCAGCCATCAGTGCTAAACTGAATTGAATACCATGAAAACTACTACTAAGTATAAGAAGAAAGCCCCGAAGAAAACCGCCCAAGAGGTCATCACTGATCAGATGATCGCATTGATTGAAGAGCGGAAGGTTGGACCGTGGCAAAAGGAATGGTGCTCTAACGGGGTAACATTAGCTGGCCCTAACAGCCCACGCAACCATGTGTCACCCACCGTCTATAAAGGCGTCAACGTATTCACCTTAGCTGGTAGAGGCTTTAGCAGCCCCTACTGGTTATCATACAACCAGCTCGCAAAGCTCGGCGGCAATGTCAAAGGGGAGAAGGGGACAAAGATCCTATTCTTCAATTGGCTTCTCAAAGACGCAAATGACAATGTTACCAAGAACCCTGAGGAGGCGGTCAAGAGGATCCCCGTTTGGACTCATAGCACCGTCTTCAATCAAGAACAGATCTCCGGCGTCACCTTCCCTGAGATCCCCGCTCCCGCTTCAGACAGGCCTCAGCATGAGAGGATCGCAGCAGCCGAGGCACTCCTCGATGGCTACAAGAATGGTCCATCGACCGTATTTGGTGGCGACCGTGCCTGCTACTGGCCAGACAAAGACCGAGTGAACGTCCCAAGGTTTGAAGACTTCACCTCGCCTGAGGCAGCTTATGCGACCCGCTTGCATGAAGAGATCCATGGGACTGGCCACACCTCCCGCCTCAATCGCCCAGAGGTGATGACCCCTACCTCGTATGGGACCGACATGTATTCCCGCGAGGAGTTGGTCGCAGAGCTTGGCGCGAGTTACCTCTCATCCATCACTGGCTGCTGGACCGACAGGGTAAAGCTCAACTCAGCAGCCTACCTTCAACACTGGCTACAGGCCCTCAAAGCCGATCCTAAGCTTTTGATCACTGCTGGCAGTCAGGCTAACAAGGCGGCTGAATACATCGCCGGATGCCCTCTTGATGAATGGAAGGCCCCATCTGCATCTTGAACCCTGAGCCATGGTTCCTTGTCCATTGAGGCAGGGAGCCACACTCAGCATTCAAGCTGAATCCAAACAACAATGAATACCATGACCATGACCAAAATCCAATTCGACTCCATCAATCGTTCTGACCTTCCCGAAGAGGAGGAGTTTGACGGTGCTCCTAATATCACCGAGGACCAGCTATGTGAGATGGCTTACGAATGCGGCCTGTCTGGTGAGCTATCATCAGAATGCCCTCAGCGCATCGATGGCCTCAGAATCCCGCAGACAATCGAGAATGCCAAGCTGTGGAGAATGTGTTGGCGTGATGGCCAAGAGGAGGCAGGAACGCAGCAGGCAGACGCCGAGTTCATGGCTATAGTTGATCCCCAAGACTGATCCCCTATGAGTGCAAACGAAACCACAGCAGCCATAGCAGCAATCGATGCGATGATCTGCGCACTGGAAGCGGAACTGGCCCTCCTCCACCATCAGTATGATGAGCTGGTCGAATCAAAAAAAGAATTGACCACGGACGATAAATAATTGAATCTTGAACCCTGATCCCCGAGCCATGGCGCGGGGGTCATATTCAGGAATTAACCTGACTCAAAATAAATACAATGAAAACAACAGAATTAGAACCATACGTGGTGCTTTTGAACGAGTGCTATTCGCAGCCTAACATTTCGATGGCGGAACTTAAACGGTTCGCCAAAAAGAACGGCTTCACGGCCAAGAAAGTGGGCGATGAGATCCACACTGGCCCGTCCGGTTGCCGCCGGAAGAGCGTCGCTACTAATACCAACGAGGCGAAGTTGGACATCAAGGATTGGATCACATCTTCTTTTGAGGTGGCCATGAACGTGTCCATGCGGGCGATGTCTATCAAACATCCCGATCCCGTCGAGGATGAGATCAAAGACGCCTTCCGCGCACTGGTAGCCGAGCACCATGGCGTTTGGTATGAGAAGCTCACCGAAGCTTGGATGACTGGTAGACGTGCTGGCCTGTCAGGAGATCACCGTGCCTTGCTACAGCGGGTGAGGAATCATGGGGATGGGTTCCAACTGGCGCACCTCATTTATAAACACATGGAACTCTCGAACAAATGATCCCGACCATAATAGCAATAGCCCTACTCATTGTAGGGTGCATCATCCTCTGCCTGTTCCGTTGCGGGTCATCCCATGATTCAGAACTCCATCGGTATGCTAATTATATCAGGAGGCAGACCCTGATCGAGGAGATCGCTGACGAGGCGATAGCGGCGAACCTGTCCCCGTGGAAGAGGACATGTCTCATCGACGATCTAGTGATGGCTCGTTTCAACCTTCGCCCTGTCAATCAGGTTGATGGAGACTACCTGTTCCTAGTCGATTACGCATCACGCGTATTTGAAGAGATCAAATCACGAAAAGCATTATGACCAATCTAGAGGTGCCTGTTCATCGGGCCGTAAAGATCGGCTCCGGTGATTACATCGCGAGCATGGTTCCCCACCCGAACCTACCTCCGTCATTCACGCTTCGACAGAAGAGGCACAAGCATGAAGACTCGATTGAGATTGCATCTCTTTTGGGTGGAGTCTCTAAACCCGAAACCGTTGCGAAACCGAAACCTCGAAAGGGTCTCTCGGCAGAGGAGATCCGCTCCAAAATCTCAGAGCAGGACATCCCTGCGGAGACTAAGCTGGTCCTTCAGTCAATCGTCGATGACCTCTTCGCCATCGAGGATGAGGATTTGGGGTTTGGGCAACTCAAGTATTGCCCGATATGCCATCAGGTATCCCGCGCTGATAAGTTCATGGGGTATAAATGCCCTGAGTGCCACCAAAAATATCCAAACAAATAAACCATGAATGATATAATTAAACACCTCACTGAGGCAGAGCAAGTAAGGGTCCAACTCCTCCATGATGAGGTGGCTCTGCTAAACCAGAAGATAACTCGCGTTAGCGAGAAGCGTGATAATCTCAATAAAGAGATCACGCGTATCGTGAATCTTGAACCCGAACCTTTAAACATGAATCCAGATGCTGGTAAGACGACTGACTAAAGGACTCTATGAGGTGCATGATTTATGTCGGTCGCACTACCGAGTGGAGGACATCCACCGACTCGGCGCATTTGACATTACCGAACTGATCCCCCTCGGATCTTCACCATCAGATTACAGGTGGGGGATCTGGGAGCAGAGCGAGGGCGAGTGGACCCACATTGATGGGAACCCTACTTTGAAGGAATGCCTCGAAGTTATTGAAACGCTAGCGGCAGCTAGCCAACTAGGAACAGAAGAAGATGAAGATGAATATACTTAATATACTTAATAAAAGAAAAGTGCCACGCTTGAGTGAACATACCCCGCTTCAGCGGATGTTGTTTAATGATCAGGTGAGGCAAAGATTATCCCAGCCGATAAAAGATGATCCATATACATTGTGCCTTAACAAGGGGACAGGAGCATGGATGGAATGGTGCGGCGTAACATGGATACGTAAAAGGCGTGAAGACTCTATTTAAACCGCAAAGAGAAGCTGCTGATTTCTTCCTTACTGTTCTTAGAGACGGGAGGAACACGCTCGATTCGTCGCAGATGGGAACGGGCAAGACCGTGGTCGGCTCTCAAGTCGCTCTATCTTTAGTTGAGAGCGGGGATATTGATCACGTTGCTGTGCTATGCCCCAAGGCGGTGTTTCCCACATGGGAGTCCGAGCTTAAAGAAGTGGGTATCGATCCACTGTTCGTCCTTAACGTCGAGAAGTTGAGGACGGGGAAATCTGAGTGGGCTAATAAACTTGGGAAGAAAACATTTAAGTGGAATCTCCCACCGAATACATTGGTCTTGGTCGATGAGATCCACAAGCTCAAAGGTCCGTGGACCATGAATGCTAACCTCCTCGTCGCGCTCGTAAAACAGGGCGTCCGAGTTCACGGCATGTCTGGAACTCCTTGTGAGTCTCCGATGGAAATGAGACCGTTGGGGTATATGCTCAAGCTCCATTCAAACGACATGGCGAGAGGGAGACTTCCAAGTTATTTCCAATGGATGGCTAAACTAAGATGCCGAAGAGGGCATTGGGGTGGGTTTGAAATGGAAGACCGGAAGTTTGCTTTGGCTACGTTACGGGGATCTATGTATGGGATTAGCACTCACGGATTAACCGTAGCTGATTTCCCAGAATCATTTAGGGACAATCGAGTCATTGTAGATCCGATCCAGTTCACATCCAACGCAAAGATACAGGCGGCTTACAAGGAACTAAACATGTCAGCCTCAGAAGTTAAAAATTACATCGAAGATGGATTGCTATCTGACAGACTAAAAGAAATGGACCATGAAGATGATCCGGTGATAGTAAAGATATTAAGAGCGAGGCAATCATCCGAAGCTTTTAAGGTTAAAGACATCTCTCAGATGGCATTAGATGCAGTCGAGGAGGGGCATAACGTAGTGGTGTTTCTTAACTTTAAGGAGTCACTCCATGAATTCGCAGTCAGTGTTGGTTGCGATTACATCGACGGTTCTACACCACAAGAAACTAGAAATGATTTGATCGAGGCATTTCAAAGAGACGAAATAAATATTCTCGCTGTGAATGCTGCCACGGGGGGAACGGGAATATCCTTACACGATACCCACGGGAACCGCCCTCGTCTGTCTTTGATTTCCCCTAGCTTCAATGCTAAAGAATTTGCTCAAGTCATTGGTCGAATCCACCGTAATGGGGCTAAGAGCGATGCCCTCCAGCGTGTCCTATTATCTCATGGATCGATTGAGGAATATGTGATGAAGGCAATCGACCGTAAGCTTACAAATATGAAAACCATACATGAATCTGAACCATGTAAATTAACAACTAGTCACTACACCAGTGGCTATGATCCCACAGACTATTATACAAGATATGAAACCTAGAAAAATTACAGGCAAGGAAATTGCCGACATAAAAAAATTATTACGCTACGAAGATGGTAAAGTTTTTTGGAAAGAAGATCGAAAACCAAGGATAAAAGCAGGCGACTGTGCGGGTACCCGTCATTCGGGTGGATACCGCAGCATTAAAATCAACGGACGTAGTTTCTTTGAACACCGTGTAGTCTGGATGTTGTGTAATGATTGCGAGCCTAAGCTGCTAGACCATATAAATGGACATAAGGCGGACAACCACATAGAAAACTTACGCGAGCTATCTACTGTAGATAACGGACGCGCTCACCGGAACCCTAAAAAAGGGGCAACCTCTAAGTATCGGGGTGTTTACTACAATAAAGGGAGGAAGAAATTCTACGCTCAAATCAGCGTGGAAAGCTCTTGTAAAAGCTTCCTCGGCTCATTCATCTGTGAGGTCAAAGCCGCGAAAGCTTACGACAGAGCCGCGATAAAATTTGGATTCCTACCAGAAGCACTTAACTTTCCAAAATAATATGAATGAACCCACGAACACCTTCACCGCAGATCTGATGATCGAATCAGATTATTTTGACGGGGAGAAAATAAAACTGTCACTCAAATCAAAAAGAGACAATCACATAAACAACCCATCAGGGTGGTCTATTATTGCATTCTCGCCATCCGCGAGCATACGATGCGTCCGAGGAAATCAAGCGAAGCATGTTGATATATTTATCAGAACGCTTCAAACTCTAATAGGTAACCACGATGAACTTGTATTCTTTGAAATCAGAGAGGCCATCGCCAGAATAACCCAAGCCGAACTCGCAGCATGACACAAGAAGAACTCCTCAAGATGCATGAAAACACATGCAACAAATGCCGCCGTATTATGGAGCGGAAGAACTCTGATTACACTGGGGGAAAGGAAGCGGAGGATGTCTTTGCTAATTTCCGATCCGCTGAATACCTAGGCGTGCATCCTGTAACCGGAATCCTGATGCGTGTAATGGATAAGATCCAAAGGATTCGGACATTCACTAACGATGGGGCATTGAGCGTGAGTGATGAGTCAGTTGACGATGCCTTCGAAGACATCATTAACTACGCCATCTTAGGTAAGGCTATGTTGAAGCAAGAAAAAAGGGAGCAGCCAGATCCACTGACTGATCCCCTTGAAGAGATTGAAAAATACTATCGGTTATCTACTGATAAAAAAGATTAGTAGCCCATACGTTTCTCAACATTCTCAGCAAAAGAGGTGCGGCTAGGTTTAGCCGCCTTCTTTTTTGCTACTTTCTTCTTAGCTGCTTTCTTCTTAGCTGGTTTACTGTGTCCGTATTTCATTTTCTTTAGTTTGAGATGTTGTTCGTATGTCTTAGCTAAGACGGCCTCCCCTGTTTTGGGGTGATACATATTGTGTGGTTTGAACTCTTCTTTCTTCATTGGTTTATTGATCTGTAAGATTTACCGTTACTATATTTTTCTTTTGCATATTTGTAATCTTTGACTCTTTCTGGGAATTCTTCAAGAAGCCTATCGTATTCCGGTGCTCTCAATTGAATATTGGAACTCCAACCAAGGAAGGATTCTTTAATTTTCTGCTCTCCATAACCTACGTTAGACATGATTTCTTCTATCTCTCCAAGTGATAAATTTAATTGGTAACAACCTTTTAGGTATTTCAAAAGCTTGGCATCTTGAGCAGTTTTATTCTTTGCGGCTTGCTCATATGCTGCCACAAGCTGCCCTCTTGTTACAGATCCTTTACTTAGGAAGACTTTTTTGAGGTCACCTTGAATTGTTTGATCCTCTATTCGGTAATTAAAAAGCAGTGTCTGCTCAGTTGATTTCAGTAAGTCATGCTCGAATGCAGTTATCGGAAGTATCTCTTTAAAAATTGGACCTAATGGGTGCGTCTCAAAAGCCTTTTCTGATTTGTCTCCGAACGAAACCCTATATGTATCCCTCATCATTTTAGAAATCTTTGGTTCGAATCCTGTCTCTAATAAATTCTTCACACGTTTGGAAATACCAAGACCTTCACCTTCTCTGATCAATGGATTCCCATATTGATCTTCTCCATTTGTTGACAAGGATTTGAACAACGCACCAGCAAAAATCTGAGTTTTAACGTAGGGCTTTGCTAAACCTTTTTCTGGCCCAAATAAAGTCATCCCTGATCTAGCGGGATTCTTTGTCCTAATAAGGTCGGTGAGCGCCTCCACAATTGGTTCGTGGATTATTGCGAATGGGTTTAAGTAAGTTAAGTCCAGTGTGAGTAATTTCCCACCAAAAATCATAGTAAGTGGGTTAGTCCCTTTGGCCCATATCGGTGCGTTTTCTTGGATGGCAAACGAAGCATCATCTGATGATCCTTGTTTGATTGGCTGCTCATTAATATCATCATCATCATCCCCCCTTAATGCTTTGTAGGAAGCAACGGCTAATCCGATGGAAGCTTTTCCAGTTGCAACACTATAGGTTGTAGTAAGCAAAGCACCCCTTACTCTTTTCCAACCACGCTTACGAATAACTTTGTTACTACTTCTGACTTCTTTCAATCCTTGCTTATATCCTTGAGCCATTACCCGTGGGACATCTGCAGCAAAACGAACATAAGGTGCGAAAGTTGACCCAATGATAGGGATTTTTCCGAACCCTTTAATTATGGGGAGCGCACGGCTATATGATTGAGAAGTATCTTTAACTAATCGAGCCGCCATTCTACGCATCGATTTAGTCGGCTTGCCGTCTTTGTCTAGGAGTCGAGCGTATTCCCCATTGGGATTACTACTTCTCTCATCAAGTGCAGCTTCTAGCATGTAACCGAGTTCAAATTTATACAAACCTACTTTGTAGAATGCATCTGCGGCAATAGCAACTCTGCCAGCGAATGACATTACAGAATCCTTAACATCTGCTGCGGTAGATGCTGCATTGATACCCTTAACACCAAGCTTCGCTATCTTCTTTTTCAAACTGTCAGGGACTTTCGTTCCCGCAGCTATGTGCTGATCAACGATTCTATTTAGCCCCGCAGCTTTCTCAACAGTGTGTTGGAATTCACTGTATGGCTTTTCACCAGTTAGTAATCGTCTTAGTTCTTGAACTACGAGTTCATCACCAAAAACATTCATTGACCTAAGCTCCATAAGACCGAAGTCTAATTCAGCGTGTGAACCTAGCATTGCGTTAATCATAAATGATTTTTTGGCTGCTTTGCTTTCGCCTATAACTCCAGTCGTTTCGAGAGCCTTACCTATCGGCGCTGATATTACTTCTCCCCATAGTAAACCAGTTCCTCCGTAGTATCCTTGCATAGGCCCGAAATAAATTGCGTTGCCTATCATGTTCCTGAAGTAGAAACCTACTCCCCCTAAAGTTTTCATAGCCAAGGAGTAACCACTAAATTTTCTCAACAATCTTTCACCCGCTCGGAATGCTTGCATCGCTTGATTAGACTCATCTGTAAGTTCTGTGCCGTTTCCAAACAAAGACTTCAAGTTACTTATAATCTCTGGTGGCGCATACATACCTTTGATAGGGGACAAACTAGGATTCCCCTCTGCTGTTATGACTTGCCAGCCAACCCGCTCTTTCTTTTTCTTTCTGAATTCTTCGAGTGCTCCATTGAATTCGTCAGAGCCTTTCACCATTCCAAGATCCCCAATCAAAGTTTCTTTAGCGTATGTGTTGGTATCGGTAAGGAATTCTTTTGAGCTGATCAACCAGTTATCTCCACCTTCAACATTCGTCCCTAATTTTTTAAATTTATTAAAGAATGATTGGTTAGCTACAACTTCAGCAGTGTATGCAATACTCCTACTTATGTTTGATAGCCCTTGATCTTCTTTATACTCACCTAAGATATCTCTAATCTCTTCAGGGATGTTACCTTTCTCGTTTATTTCAACGACGATCTTTTGTAATCCGTCTGTTTGGAATAATTTAGTGGGGATGGTAAGGTTAGCACCCGCTGCATCAGTGCTAAGACCAAGTGCTCCGGCTCTCTTTCCTTTATGATACCCCCTTATAAATTCCTCTAAAAGACGTCTTCCTTCGCTCATGTGAGTGGCGTCTTTATAAGTCTTCTGTCTTTTTATTTCTCTTTTAGCGCCTTCCAAACTAAGCCCTTCTTCTTTTGCAAAACTTTCAGCTAAACTTAAAGCATCTTGGCGAGCAAAATACATTACGGCCCGTTCGCGTTCTTGCTCATAAGTTGAATCCTCAAAGTCGCTAATTTTTGCGACAAAATTATTATCATCAAACATGCGGAAGCTTCGGGTCATGTATACCCCCGTGTTCAAATCGAACGCAAGTTTGAGATCTTCGGGTTCCATAGTCCCTTTAAATACCTCCATTGCTTTCAACGAAAGTTGATCTTGAAGCTGCCTCATTTTAACAACCATTTCATATACTGGTTCAGACACAGTCAGAAGATCCATCAATGCTTGATCCCTTTCTTTTATTTGCTCGTCCCTATTTACTTTTCTTAGTCTGAGAACTTCTGCATCCCTATCTGCAGCCGCTTTGTCTTCTGCGTCTTTCTTGAATGCGCCCATCAAATTTTGACTAACACTCAATTTAATTGCGTCATCATAATCTTTTTGGACTTTGTTCTTTTGATCCTCAGTAAGTTGAGTCCCTGCTGTAGATCCAGATGCCTTAGAAATAAGTTCTGGTGGAATAACTACTGGTTTACCCGCTGCATCTGATAGTATTCCCTCTTCTTCTGCTATGATCCTTCTGGTTTTAAGCTCGAAGTCAGTGATGATTTCTTTTGTGGTATCTACAAAAGATTGAGTCTCGTCAAAAAATTCTACGACTCTCTTGTCTGCGCTCCTACTAAAAGTTTTAATTAACAATTTCTTTAAGTTACCGTAGCTATATGTCCCAAACTCTTTTACATCGATGTCATACTCTGTAAGGTCCATCAGTGGCACATCTAGAAGTTCCAAGAAGTTCCCGATTTCATCTTCGGGCATCTTAACTTCTGGAAGTGAACTAGGTATACTAGAGTCCCCACCAAATGTTGATGGCTGACTAACACCTACCGCAGCTTGAATCCTAACAGGAGACGGTTTTACTCTTACTGGTATTGGGGGGACTCCGAGGTCGATTACTCCTCCATCAGAAGGTCTCCTCCCACCGAAGAGTAAACCTCTTCTAGAGATAGACTCCTTTTGAACATCGTCTCCAATGAGTTCCTCTGCTCCTCTAAGAACTCCAGCGTCTGGCGTTCCAAACCATAGCGGCTTTGGAATTCCTTGTCCAAGGATTCTATCTCTTGCTTGCTCAATGTTATTTTCTTTGAAGTTTTTTTCTTGTTCAGCGACATTTTTTTGGTTTCTAGATTTAGCGGGATAAATTTCTCTTATTGCTTCCCATGTTATTGATTGGAGTTGGTATGGTGGAATACCTAATTCATTAGCAGCTTGTCTGTATGCATCAGCATATATGTGATATGTCCCTTGCATACCATCTCTTTCTGAATTAGCTGTCCCTGTTGCGAAATTCTGTGCGACAGGTTTCGCTGACTGAGAATAAGGCATTAGAAATGCCGCAGCCACGGCATGAGTGTCAATAGTAACATCTCCTAAATCACTGTAGGGGCTTACTATGTTGTTAAAGAAGCTTCGAACTTTGTGATACTTACCAAGCTTATCACTTATGTTTTCCGGCGAACCATCTTCTAGAATTGATAAAGCTTTAGCCGTTTCACCAGCACTGCCCCATCCATTTTTAACAGGTGCGCCATCTGCTTTAAGGTATGGACCATTCGGTTCCCCTTCGGGAGTGACATTTGTGACCCCCTTACCAAATTCTGTTTCAGCAATTAGTCGAATAGCCCACCCCGATAGTTTCGGATCTCCCCCTTTTAGTTCCCTGAGAGTCTTACCTCTAATCTTTTCAAAGATCATAGCCCTCTCTTCACGGGCTTGCTCATCCATCAGACGCCTCTCTTCTTTTGACTTTCCCTTTTTATTTTTTGCGGGTGCTTCAGCTACTTCAATAACAGCAGCAAGTGTAGCGTCGAACTTTTCGCTATCCATCTCATAGTCCTGATAGTTTGTGTAAACCTCAATAGTCTGTTCTGCTTGTGCGAGGTTTAGGAACCAATCTTTCTGAGGACTAAGGGACGCCATAACTCCAGCAACTTGCTCTGAAGTGACTCCATATTTGTTAGCAAAACCATTAGCGATTCTATTAGCTCCCTCATACCAACGCTTTGAACGCTCTCTAATTTCAGGGTCAACTGAATTATGAAGTGCGATTAGGTTGTCGGCTAAATAGTCTTTAAGTATTTGAAGTTTCTTTTGGGGGTTCCTTGCCCTGTTAAACTCTTTAGGAAGTATGTATCTTGAGGTGGGGGTCTTAGATTTTACACTCTCCGAAATCTTCTTTAACTGATCGGGGATAGTTGTTGATAGCAATCTCTCTGCCGCTTTAGGATCGGGATTACCTTCACCAGTTACTCCCCCTATGTTACTGTCGCGCGAAGTTACAAGAGGTCTAGCTTTGGTCCCAATTTTTGAAGTGCCAACCCTAACATCATCTCGCTTACCAATCTCAAGTAGGGTGGGGTCTACTTGAAGTCTAGATACCTGTGGCTGAGTTTCGGAAATATCCTCTTCAGTAGTTTCAGGTGCTAACATGTTGTTTTGCATTGCCTGTCTAATGAGAGTTTCAACAACTTCCATTGGCTTGTTAGGATCGTAATTTAACTCGTTGTCAACGGGACTGTAGTTTAGTTCCATCGCCCGTATCTCACGAATTACATTGTTCACAGAGTTCCTCATTTCAGGAGAAACATCTTTCAAAGATCTGTGGTAGGTTAACTTGGTAACGAACACCTTAAGATAATTAATAAACGTAGGTATAAGCTTGGGGTTACTCGAAAGAAAAGCTACCTGTTGATTAGATGTCTCGCCTACAGTTGCTAGATCAACGTGTGCAACTATTGTTGCGAGGGCCATCTTCTGCTTTTCTTTAGATGCTTCTACGATATCAGCACTATTCAATCGTTCAAACGCAGCTTCTTGTTCTTCTAAGGGGTAACTCTCTCTGACGATCCTGTCGAAATCTGCACTGCTCATCTCGTTAATCACTGAAACGATTTGATCTTTGTTGAGCATAGCTTGTGCTGCAGCATGACCAACTTGTCGCCTCAACATCCCAGCTAAAATTTGATTAGCTCTATCTGGATCTATGTTTTGATCGGTGACTAATTTAGAAAGTTTTATAGCGACCCTTCTAGGGTTCATTATAATACTGTTGGTTTCTACGTTATGGCTTAAAGCTTCCTTACTAGTGGGGTCAATGAGTAAGGCGACATCCGAAGAAATATAAGATCTCGCGAAACTTTTATATTCTTCTGCCGCTTCAGCAAGCGCCTCTTCATCAGCAAACTTTTCAGACATGCCCATGTCTTTAGCAATTTGATAAAGATTCTTTTGCGCTCTCCCAATTCGAGATGCAATCTGATTCCTGAATCCTGAAGCTGTTTCAGGTTCCTTGATTCCTCGCCCAGTTAAGTCTAATGCATACGCAAGGGACTGTTTGAATTCCTTTGTGCTCCCACCAAAGAACCTAGATATAGCTTCAAAGATACGAACTAATATATTTCTACCCCCATCAATAGGAGTCACCATCTTAACTTCTTTTTGGAAAGCTGGTGAAGTTAGTAGGTATGCAATAAATTCTTCTACGTTTACTGTTCCATCTAGAATGTGGCCCTGAACTCCAGCGTCATCAATTCGATTAGCTTTTTGTCTTACAATTTTTCGTAAGCTTTCCAACGAATCTATAGCTTTATTTTGTTCCCTAGTTCGAGCTTCGGGTGGCTTAGAAAAAATATCTACAGTAAATGCGTGGATATATTCGTGGATCAGGGTATCAGCTACACCTCTCCCCCCTGTCCTCTCAGGGTTCAGGACTACAACTCTACGACCGTTAACATCAGGGTAATAGATACCTGCGGAATCAGAAGCACTAGGGTCAATGTAGAATTTAGTATTACGAATGAACTCTTTGTCTCTCAGTAAAACTTTAGCAATGGGACGTAGTTGTTTAGGTTTCCCAGACTTAGCTATTTCTTCTATAGCAGCCAAAACTGTTTCAGTGCGGCCCTCGACTAAACCTAACTCATCAATTTGTATGTAGTTTTCTGCAGCGATTCTTTCTCTAGATCTAGTATCTTTAACTGATTTCTTTTGTAGGTAAGCTGTGGCATTCCTGATTTGTCTGTGGAATGCCAAAACATCTTTAGGGTATATTTTAGTTGACCCCGCTAGTGCTTGAAGCTTATTGCGCATAAACTTAGCGAACTCTACATCAGTATCAACATCACCATCTACAGTTGGTGGGGACAAACCGAGTATTCTTATCGCAGTTCTAAGATCTTGTCCGGTCTCATATGGAGAATCTTTCTGCCCTAAGCTCCAAATGAACTGTACAGCTTCTAGATTTGATGCGACTTTGCCTGAAGCAAGAGTGTGTAAAAACTCAATGACAGTTTTTTCTGGACTGTATGTAGATGTTACATCGCTACCGACCCCCGTATCTGGTTTAGATATATCTCCCGCCCACGGTCGCCCGTTGTGCCTGATATCAGTTAATATGAGATTAAGTTGTCTATGGAGTTTAGGGTCACTCTCAATAGCAGCTACTGCATCGGCAACATGTTCGTCAATAAAGCTCTTAATTTTATTATCTGGAAGTGGCTCTATTGGTGTTCGGCTTGGGGGTTGAAAGTTGTCTTGAATCTTATCGGGATCAAAACTTTCAGGGTCTCTATGGATTAAACTTTCAGGGTCCACCATCGCAGCCATGTCCTGCCTTGCTTTTTCGTTTCTCCCCCTTTGCTGATTAGAAAAGTAATTTACTTGTTTTTCTATGATCCTGTTAAGATCAAAAGGCATTGAACCTACTTTTTCTCCTTTAGCTAACTTTAATGTGTATTGCTTTAACTTGATCTGAAGCTCCATCTTTACAGAAATCTCTGCGGCTTCCAGATAAGGTTTGTTCAGAGACCCATTTGCTTCCTTTGCCAGCAAGTTTAGGACGCTGTATTTCGTCTCTTTTTCTTTCCCTGTCCCTTCGATTTGATCGGATAGTTGGTCTAGCGTTACTTCACTAAAGACATCACTATCGTATTTAAGAAACGGAGATCTAATTTTTACAGTCTTATTTAGTTCGACATCTTTTACCTTATTAAAAATGCGGATTAAATTTTGTAGTGCGGAGTAATCACTTTCGGAAACTCCAATCTCATTCATCCTAGTCTTAGCACTGACTACTCCTCCAGCAACAGGAACCATTATGTCTTGCACATAAGAAAAATCTCCCATTGATTCAGAAATAACAAAAGCAGGGTTAAGCTGGCCTGTCTCTTTGAGTCTCTCAAGATCTGCTTTCGCAATCGGGACTGGAATATCGTTGTGGATGAAAGTCATCATCCTTTGAGGGTCGTTGTTAAACACCCCATCCCCGTTTTCATCTAAGTGAACTTTACCCGAGCCTCCGAAAGTTGGTAATATAGAAGCTCCATTCTTTGGCTTCGACTTAGACAGAACAGGAAATTGCTCCTTGATCTTTCTTGCTATGGTAGACTTAACAAAACTTAAATATTCAGGATCTGTCTTTTCTAGTTGAAGACCTAGCTGCTCTAGATGTTCTTTCGCAAACTCGATAGGGTATCCTTTAGAAATAATATCATCTAGAGATACATTGTCTCCTTTAGTTAGGGCTTGCGTGACTAATGTAGCTTTAAGAGATTTCTCTAGTCTAAGTTCTTTAGCTTTGTTCTTTTGAGCCTCTTTTCTTAAAGTTGATGACGCTTCAGGAGTATACATCTCCTTGTTAGCAATACCTTTTGTGATTACTTCTTGCTGGGCATTATACTCAGGAGTCCCCGCATCTAAAGTTCTTAAAAGGTCTCTAGCCGCTAGAAAGTTTTTCTCACCATCAGTAAGTATTGCATCAAGAGCTTCATACTTTTGTTGTATAGTTGGTTTTTGACTTACTCCCGCTACTCCTTCTGTAATAGATCTTTTAAGTCCTGCAGGGTTTTCGGAAGTCTCAGCTATCCGATCAACTATCTCACTAGTAGTAACAGTTAGATCAATGTCACCTCCAAAGGTTGGATTAGAATCTACGATAGTGTTAAGGATACCATCCCAAACGCTACTAGCTTCAGGGTCTGCTGCTTTTTCTGCTAGTTTAGAAGAAAGTTCAGCGGCTTCTTCAACAGGATCAACATCAGTTTGCTCTTCAACAGGATCAACATCAGTTTGCTCTTCAACAGGATCAACATCAGTTTGCTCTTGGCTTGCTTCCTCCCCGAAATTTTCGGCGAAGAATTCTGGAACAACTATGGGTTCTTGGTCGGCTCTCTCATCAGAAGCGGTATCTGCTTCTTCACGGTCTGCTCCTTCATCAGGCTTTGCATATTTATTGATTGCTGCCATTGCAGCATTTTTATCAGAGATAGTCTTAACTGCTTCTGCTGTCTGCGGGGCAACTTGAGCGAGCTTTTTATAAGCGTCTTTATATTCTGTATCTCTTATCCCTTGTTCAAAATCTTTTAATACTTGCTCTTCGGCTCGCAACATCTGGTCCATGTCTACTCTTCCGAATTTTTTACCTAAAGAAGTATTTCGGAAGGTTGTTCCAGCTAGGTTCAAACCTCCCCCAAGGAAACCACCCATCAATATGGAGTGAAAAGTCTCAGATAATCTATCAAATAGAGGTGTGTCCTGATTTAGGAAAGCGTCTTCAATTAAACCATTGATAATAGTGTCGAGTCCTTCTTCAAAACCTTCACTCACTACATCTCTTGTCAGTTTGCCAGCACCCACAGCTCCAAATTTGAGCATGGTTTTCCTAACGGCATCCTTCATTATTTTTTTGAATGCTTCGTCTGAGGACACACGCCCAACAAGTCTACTTGTCGCGGCTTTAAGTTGGGTGTAGCTAAGACCTTTTAAAAATGCCCCCTCTGCCCCCGCAAATTTCCCGCCCAGCATAGTTCCCATAGATGCGGTTATCAACCCAGTTACAACACCTGTTGTTATATAACCCCTAGCACCTAGAGAGTGTGCTTCGCCTTTAACACGTTCTTCACTCCACCCTTCTTCCCACTCCCCATCTTTTTTATGCTCCGAAGTTAGCTCATCTACTGTTTGAGTATATAAAGTTGTGTAAGTTGATGAACCTTGCCGTGCCGCTGCAGGGATAAACATCGAAGTGCTGATGTCTAAAGACTTAGCTAAAGAGCTATTGTATGTTTTTAAGACTGATAATATTTCTTTAGAAGATAAATCTTTTAATGCCCCAGAAGCTGTAATTCTTTTAACTGCGGCTTCCATACTCTCTGTAACCGCTTTACCCGCAGCATCTTTGGACATTTGTAGTTTAAGATTCCTTGTAAAAGTTCCTTGAACTAATGTTCTCGCGGCGGCTGAAGCATTCACACCAGAAGTTAAAGCTTTGGTAGCCGCTGCACTTTTGCCCAATAACCCCTCTGCTTTCATTGTTTGTGTCACAGCTTTTTTGGCTGTTTGTTTTGCAGAGTAGTAAAACCCTACTCCCACAGCAGAAGTTCCACCACTAACAGGAGTTGCTGCCGATAGACCAGCAGTTATTACGGCATCCCCTGCTAAAGGGGCGAGTGTTTCCACAGTCTCTTGACCAAATCCTACATCGCGACCAAAGAGCATGAACAGTTGTCTGTTGTGCGCTTTCTCTTCCGCTGAATTTATCAGACCTTTACGGCCCCATTCAAAATTTAAAGCTGCTCCGATTCCGTATACTGGGGTTCTCCAAGTATCATGTGCCGCCACGTAAAAACCAGAAGTCCCTAAGTTGGGGTTGTGCTCTTCTACGAATTTTGTGAGAGTATCGTGCTTTGATAAACCATTTTGCACCCCCTCCATTTTAGCTGCTGCCCATTTATCATTAAGGCCACCCACCGTCTCAAAAACATAACCCTTATCTCCTGACAGGATTTTATCATACACCTCATAGTTTTCTGTTACAGCGACGAGTCTTTTAGCGTCCTCGATCTCATACTGTTTTTTACTTACCCCAGCTTGCCTAAAAGCTTCCTTAAATTCATTAGGTTTTAAGTTAAGTTCAGGGGGAGCAAACACCCCGTGAAATGAAGTTCGTGTAATATTTTCCCCTAGTTTATCGGCATCTTCAATGAAGGCTCGCATAGTGGGGATGCCTTCGACTCTACCAGAAGACATCATTTTCATAACTTCAGTTATGCTTTCTTCGATGACATCTTTGGGTAAGTCTGTTTTTTGTATTACATAATTAATTAAGTTAGTTTTTGCGCTCTCTGTGTCCTCTGCATACGATTTAGTTAGCCTTTTAAAATCTATCGCTTTTAAACGAGCATCGGCAGCTTTATCATCTCCAGTTACAACTTCGTAAGCGAGGGGAAGGTTGATATAGTTACTTAAAATACTTTCAAAATTACCTACGACTTCTTTAGTAAACCGCTCTGGCATACCCCAAGTGTCTGCTTGCTGCTGACGCATGGATAATCCATCTAGGGTCGCGTGAATAGTCCTATCATATATAGGACTATTTTTATTTCTAGATTCCAATAACAAGTTATATACATCGGCCCTTTCATCCACCTCATAAGCCATCAATTTGTTGCTATCTGAATTGGGATCTGGATCATAGCTGTCCCAAGTAAATCTTTCAGTTCCCTCGATGGGTTTTCTTTTTTCTAAAAATGCGAGAGAATCAAAAAAAGAAACACCAGATCCCACTGGCGCTCCTTTTATAACATCCGATACAGTTTTGTTCTCAGGAACCCTACCACCTATAAGCCTGCGCTGACCTTCCGTGTCATAATATATTCCAGCATCTATGTCGCCTGAAGCGTAGTTTTTCCGAACGATATCCTCTCTTGTCTTACGAACAATTTCTCCTACCTCTTCTTTTTTATCGGCCTGACCAGTGGGATCTTTTAAATAATTCTCTACCGTAAAAGACTCATACCTATTAAATTCAGTATTATCTTTTGAATACTGATTAATAAAATCAATGTCTTGTTCTAGTGTTGGTTTGTATGAATCTTTAACTTCTTTAATTACATCCTCTTGGTTTTCCTCAGTTAAAAAACCTTTATAAAATAGCCCCTGATATAATTTCTCTTGGATGTCAGATTCTACAGCTGTCCCATATTTATCTTCATCTAAATACTGCATTCTTAAATTGTCAGCATAAGAAGCCATGCTCAAAATTGAATCTTCAGAAATATTATTCTGCTCTGCCCACTCCGAATAAGGAGTAGGTTCAATAGTTGGTAGCGTTGGTCCCACAAACTCACCTTGGTTGTAGAACTGTTTGTCGTTTTCTGGCATAAACTTTATCGATTAAATGGATTCTCTCTAGGAACAGGGGGAGCAGGGGCAACAGTCGGAGTTGGCGTAGTCGGAGTTGGAGTTCCTGTTTGGTCAGGATTAACTCTGGTATCAGGAATTAACGGATTTCTCCTACTCGGCCTATTCTTAATGTTATCAGCCATTCGACGAGCCAAAAGAGATTTACGCTTTTCATCTTGTTCACTATACTCCTCTGCAATTGCTTTATTAACTCGTCGCATCCTCGCCGCTAATCCAAGTTTTGGTTTTTCACCCTTGGGAGGAACTAGTATCTCACCAAATATATCCATCTCCGCAGCTTCAACAACACCGATTTGCGCATTAAGATTAGCTCTACCTAGGGTTTCTCTTTCCGTTCCTTTGAAACTTTGTTCTTGTTTTTCTAATTTATCAAAAGCATCTTGATAAGATTTAACTGTTTCATCTTTCCGCTTTAGTTCATCCTGATCAAGGCTATAAGCACCATCCTCATAGGCTGCCGTTTGCTCCGCTTCATATACTCGATCCTCCTCTCGTTGATCTAGAATTTGCTTTTGTAACTCTGCTTCGGCGGTAGTAGCTCTTCTATCGCTCATAGTTTTTCCAAGAGAAAGAGCCATTTTTTCTTTAGGAGTGAGTTCCTCCCCACCTTGGCTGTCTTTGCTCGTAAATTCCTCTTCTATAACACCTCGGACTTCTTCTGACGGCCCCAACTGTAGGACTTGTAATGCGTAACCAGTTGCATCGTTCTCTCTTCTACGCTGATCTTTTCTGCTTTGCTTCTGCTTCTTGAGAAGAAGCTTTTCTTTTCGAGTATTATCAAGATCAGATAGTCGTTTAAATTGGTTATTGAGAGACGCCGTAAGTGTGGGGTCTTTTAAGCGGGTGTTTTGATCCGCTGCTGCAAACACAATACTTTTCTTTTCATCAAGTGTTGTGGTAGGGTCAACCATAGCTTGCTCTAAAGGACCGATTAGTTCAGTCGCTATCTTCTCATGCTCTCTATCCTTAACCACCTGTCGTTTACGTTCTTCGAATTCAAACTGACCTCTTTCATATGCAAGATCAGCAGAACGATTCCTACGGAATTCACTGTTAAGTTTACCAAGAAGTTCTAACTGCGGGGCGAGGACTTGCTGTCCTTTTGCTCTGACATAGCTCGATTGAGGGCTAGTCATTCCGCTGTAATCCGCTTGAGGGGCGTTCAATCCATAAGTCCCCGCTAAAGGAGCGATGTCTCTTTTAAAATCTAAATCGTTTTCTGCCATGATATTATGCTTTAAGTTCGAAAAGTGAATTACTTTTTTTAGCTTCTTTCATTGCGTTCTTTCTAAGAAGTGCGGCGAGTCTTTGATTTTCCTGACTTATCGCATCGGCTTGTTGTCGATCTGCCGTGAGTTGATCACGCATAGCTTGGTTGAATATGTTTGGAGCGTCTGATTCTGGTGTTGATGCCCAGTCATAAGACACCTTCAGCGCGGCTGGCCCAAAACCCATTCTCCTCAATTTCCTCGCTTTTTTAAGCTGATCATTTTTGCCAGATCCTAATCTGGCCGATGCTCCTACTCCCCCTCTAGCTGTTGTGCCTAATTTAGGGCGGCTAGATGCTGTGACATCTGGAAGCTTTATCTTCATGTATTCTTTGTTCTTTGCCGTAAGATCTGTGATGCCATCGTCTTCAATTGCTCTCTGGTCATTACGACTTAATAGTGGAAGCCCTCTATACCCAGTAGTAACTAAATTTTTAACGGGATCTTTTTTACTTATTGCTGCATCAGTTACGGACTGCTGACGATCCCGTTCTCCCGTTAACATGGAAATAAGAGATGCTGCACCATAGGCATCTCTCCTCTTGTTTATCCGTTTATCAGTATTTTTATCAGTGAAGTTACTGAGACTCCCGTCTTTACCGTAGGCCATACCGAAGGAATTTTCTTCACTAGGAACTTCATTTTTTTTACTGAAATCTCTAGGTATATTGAACCCCGCCATGTCCGCAAAGCTTTTATACTTATCTTTAGATGTAGGCCCAATAGGGTTGAGAGCTGCTTGCTTACGAGTTTGGATTGAGTTGTCGTCTGAAACCTCGTTAAAATAACTAAGCAAATCATTGACCCCATCTAAACCTTTACGCTTCTCCTTTTTCTCAGGTGGCCCCATAAAAGCCTCCTTCATGTTTAAAATGTCCTCAGTAAAATCAAATGCCATAATTAAAAGTATAGAGTTTTACCTTATGAAAGTCAATCGACTAGAGACGCGTCAGGATTCTGCAAAGCACCACTCAAAAACTTCATCGAACGTCTGGGTCCGTTGTGCGATTTATCCCCGTCCTTTGGTGGATCTACGGCTACTAACCCCAATCTTTGACGCGCACAATCGAGAGCAAGAAAAGCTGCATCAGCAAGATCGGGACTCCTCCCGAACCTAGCTTTAAACTCTGGTTTAGATTCTATCTTCATGCGGAGGGTCGTTCCCTTCACATGATCGTAGTTCCTCGCTGTGATTTCTTGGGCGAGGTCGCTGTTCACCCCATAAACCTGCCGTGTGCGCATCAATTCTTTCCCAACAAACCACAGTTCTGAAACCCTGTTCACGTAGAGTTCAGTCCCGATCATCTGGCTATTCGCGCTAACTCGCTTATCACTAGCTTTCCCACCAAAAGAAATACGCATAAATCGATTTGACCACTCGCCAGCGAGGACATCGCAAAAGGGCGCACCCGCTCCAGTGGCATCGACACTGACATTCTCTGGTAGGATCTTTAGCTTTTCGCAATGTTCACGAATCTGTCTCACTATCTGGTAGGTTCGAGGGACTGCTTTATTCGTGGCGTCATCATTCAGATGAATCGCTTTACCAAACTCCAACACATATTGACCAGAGACACTGTAGCCACATTTAGCTGTGTAAAGAATTGTCCTATCACCACCATTGGTAAATGCGGGGTCTATCCCGCACAAATTAATCGGCGCACCTCTCCACTCAACTGAGTTTAAAGCTCCCGTATTAGTGAGTTCATTCTCTGTGTATATCCCTGTGGTTTCATCACTATCAAAAAAGACGGCTCGAACCATTCTCATGTAGCCCCTACTCTCCACACCTAGCAAGGCTTTATCCTCGTCAAGTTTTTCTTGCGTTGGGAGCCACGGATAGATGACCTCTCCAGCTATAATGTTTGGGGATCTCTCACCATCTAGCCGAAGATACTTGCCGTTCCATTTTGTGTCCCACCCATCTGCGGTGTTAGTATCTACACTATCCCACCCATCTTTGGGGGTGGACCATATACCAAACGCATCAAACCTTGAGTTGGGGTTACTCATCCCAATCATTTGAAATGAAGGGTTTTTAGACAAGTTAGTTAGTCCAGCGTTCAAAATTGCTTCAGATAATTCTGATAGCTCATCGCCAATAAGTATGACTCTCTTCTGTTTGATTCCGATAAACTTACCCACTGCTTCCTTAGTCTTACTTTTTTCCGCTGAGATCAAAGAAAGTCCTGCTCGCTCGATTAGAATTCCTTTCTCGTTGATGTAAGCCGCATTGCCTATTGAATCCCGAATCTTGATTGGTGCATCATCAATCACGGACAGGAGAGACATCACACTACCCCAGATTCGTTTGCGAGCTTCACGAAGCGTGGTGGA